>Ga0169931_10000098_pt1 | contig 127125 bp, 103 predicted proteins | sample Kivu_15m_20L_FD_129675 | JGI IMG/M metagenome (GOLD analysis project Ga0169931, IMG submission 129675) | Freshwater microbial communities from Lake Kivu, Western Province, Rwanda to study Microbial Dark Matter (Phase II) - Kivu_15m_20L... | ecosystem: Environmental > Aquatic > Freshwater >... | reverse complement strand
GCGGCAGCGTCGGCTTCGCGGGCGGAGGGACCACGATCGTCTCCACCGGAGCCACCGGCTTCACCACAGGAGGAAGGCTCGGAGCGGCGACCTGCGGCAGCGTCGGCTTCGCGGGCGGCGGAACCACGATCGTCTCCACCGGAGCCACCGGCTTCACCACAGGAGGAAGGCTCGGAGCGGCGACCGGCGGAAGTGTCGGCTTCGCGGGCGCCGGAGGAACGACGATCGTCTCCACCGGAGCCACCGGCTTCAACACAGGAGGAAGGCTCGGCTTCGCCACGGGCGGCAGCGGCTTGCTCGGCAGCGATACGGGCAGGGAACTCGGTGCGCTCGGCGCCGAGATCTGCGGCACCACGGGAGTCGGCGGCACGACACGTTCCATACGGCCCGGTTGAGCCGGAGGAGTCATGGGCTTCGCGGGTTGAGCCTTGGGCGGCTCGGCGTTCGTTCGCGCGGCCACCGGAGCGGGCGCGGGCAGGCTAGTCGCCGGCATCGGAGTCGGGCTCGGCTTCTTCCCGAATACGCGGCCCAGCAGCCCGGGTTTCTTGTCCTCGACCGGTGCGGGCGGCGGCGTGGCGGCCGCGGCCGCCGGCGTGTTCGGCACCGCAACCGTGGACGGGCCTTCCGGCTCGCGGTTGAACAAGCGCCGCTTGTCCCGTGGTTCGGCCATCGGCGGCATCGGAGTCTGCGCCGCGACGGGCGACTTCACCGCGGGTTGCGGAACGGCCACGGGGGCAACGGGCTTCTGCACCACCGGTAACGCCGCGGGGGGAGCGACCGGAGGAGCCACGGCCACGGGCTTGGGAAGCGGCGGCAGCGACGGAGCCACTACTGGAGGCGGAGTCGGGATCGAGGCCACCGGCGGAGCGACCGGAGCGGGCGCCTTGCTCTCGGGCGCCGGATCGACCAGCGTGAAGGTGTCCCCGGACTTCGCGTCCTTCACCTCGGTTTCGAGGCTGCCGTCCGGCTTCCGCGTGGACTTCACCACCGTCACGGCGCGGTCCGGCTGGCCGGGGAACTTCAGGGTGATCGTCTCGCCCGCCTTCGGCATGTCGTCCGCGACCACGGTCGCGACCGAGCCGGCCAACGCGGACCCGCTGACCACCGCGAACGCCCAACGCTTCCAGTTCCACCGCGTCATGATTCGGCTCCGAGAACCACGTGTTCACCGGGTTCATCGTCCTGCCCAAGTTCGCGGGTTGAATCGATCCCGTGTAGTTTGCCGAGTTTGCCGGGAAATCTGCGCAAGCCTTGACGGTGAGGCGGTGTCTGGTCGGTGGAGAATTCCAAATCGGTGCGTTCGAAGTGGCATGCTTGGCGCTCTCTCCCGGCTTCACTTCTCATGATCAATGTTTAGAATGCCGATAAGGGTTGTGCCGTATCACTCCGATGTCCACGACGATGCTCACCCAGATGACTGCGGACGAAATCGCGGTCGCCAACGACCAACTGACGATGGCTCTGCCGCAGGAAGCGCTCCGCTGGGCCGTGGAGCGGTTCCATCCGCGGTTGCTCATGGCCACGGCCTTCGGCGCCGAGGGGTGCTGCATCATCCACATGCTCGCGGAGATCGACCCGAGCGTGAAGGTGATCAACATCGACACGGGGTATCAATTCCCCGAGACGCTCGAACTCCGCGAACGGATCCTGCGGCGATATGGGATCGCGGTCGAGTACGTTCGGCCGGAACTGAGCATGCCCGAATACGAAGAAGAACACGGCGGGCCCCTCTACGAGTTGCGGTCGGACCAGTGCTGCCATGATCGCAAGATCCTGCCGCTGCGGAAGGCGATGAAGCGGCTCGACCCGCTCTCATGGATCAGCGCCATTCGCAAGGATCAGACGCAGGATCGCGGCAAAGCGGACGTGATCCAGTGGGACGCGAAATTCCAGGTGGTGAAGGTGAACCCGCTGCTGAACTGGGGGAAGAAGGACGTGTGGTCCTTCATCATGAAGAACGACGTGCCGTACAACCCGCTCCACGACCAGGACTACCCGAGCATCGGCTGCTGGCCGTGCACGCGTGCGGTGCAGGCGGGTGAAGACGACCGTGCCGGCCGCTGGGCGGGCAAGGTCAAGAAGGAATGCGGCCTGCACGTGGTGGAACAGCAGGACGGCGGCGGCATCTGATTTGAACAATACCCGCCCGACGCGTGAGCGAGGGCACAAGGGATCTCATGCTCTTCTCCGCGAAAGCCGAGTACGCCTGCGTCGCGATGCTGGAGTTGGCCGCGCGGCACAACGATCCGCGCCCGGCCCGCCTTGCGGACATCGCGGACAAGCACGGCATCCCGCCGCGCTTCCTCGTGCAGATCCTCCTGGATCTGAAGCGCGCCGGGCTCGTGGCCAGCACCCGCGGCGCCGCCGGCGGCTATGCCCTGGCTCGGCTCCCGGAGGAAATCAGCATGTACGACGTGTTGAACGTCGTGGATCCGACCGACCAGCACGCCCGCCCGGACGATCCGCTTCACCCCACGCAGTACGTCAACAACATCCGGACGGTGTGGGAGAAGATCGTCGAAACGCAACGCGAGATCCTTCAGGACACGACCCTGGCGGCCTTGCTGGAACGCAGCCACGGGCTGCAATACGTGATCTGAGTCGGCGAACCCGCAAGCGGGTCGCGAGACGGCGAGATCAACACGCGAGTCGACGGAGGATGAGTGCGTTTCGCGACCCGCTTGCGGGTTCGCGGCACGCGAGAACTTATGAGCGTCTTGACCCATTTGCAGCGGCTGGAAGCGGAAGCCATCCACATCATGCGCGAAGTGGTGGCCGAGGCCGAGAAGCCGGTCATGCTGTACTCGATCGGCAAGGACAGCGCGTGCATGCTGCACCTGGCGTTCAAGGCCTTTTACCCCGCGCCGCCGCCGTTCCCGCTCCTTCACGTGGACACCACGTGGAAGTTTCGCGACATGTACGCCATGCGGGCCCGCATGGCCGCCGAAATGAAGATGGACCTGCTCGTGTACCAGAACCCCGAGGCGAAGTCGCTCGGCATCAACCCGTTCGATCACGGCTCGCAGGTTCACACGGACATGTGGAAGACGCAAGGCCTCAAGCAAGCCTTGGACAAATACGGCTTCGACGCCGCGTTCGGCGGCGGCCGCCGGGACGAAGAGAAGTCCCGGGCCAAGGAACGCGTCTTCTCCTTTCGCACCGCCGCCCACCACTGGGATCCGAAGAACCAGCGGCCGGAACTCTGGCGCCTCTACAACGCCCGCAAGAACAAGGGCGAGAGCATCCGCGTCTTTCCGATTTCGAACTGGACCGAACTCGATATCTGGCAGTACATCCACCTCGAGAACATTCCGATCGTGCCGCTGTATTACTCGGCCGTGCGGCCGGTGGTGGAGCGGGACGGCACGCTCATCATGGTGGACGACGACCGCATGAAGCTGCGGCCCGGCGAGGTTCCCATGATGAAGAGCGTCCGCTTCCGCACGCTTGGCTGCTACCCGCTCTCCGGGGCCGTGGAATCGACCGCGACGACGCTCCCGCAGATCATTCAGGAAATGCTCCTGACCACGACCTCGGAACGCCAGGGTCGCATGATCGACCACGACTCCGCGGCCTCGATGGAGAAGAAGAAGCAGCAGGGGTACTTCTGACCACGAGCCCGACGCGTGATCGAGGGTTTCGGCACGCCCTCGCTCGCGTGTCGGGCTGGTTTCTTTGGAACACGATTCATGGCCCACGTTTCGGATTTGATCGCGACGGACATCGACGCCTACCTCAAGCAGCACGAGACGAAGAGCCTCCTTCGGTTCATCGCGTGTGGCAGCGTGGACGACGGCAAGAGCACGCTCATCGGACGGCTCCTGTACGAATCCAAGATGCTCTTCGAGGATCAACTCGCCGCCCTCGAGGCGGACTCGAAGAAGGTCGGCACGCGAGGCGGCGAAATCGATTACGCCCTCCTCCTCGACGGCCTCTCCGCCGAACGCGAACAAGGCATCACCATCGACGTCGCCTATCGGTTCTTCTCCACGGATCGGCGGAAGTTCATCGTCGCGGACACGCCGGGCCACGAACAGTACACGCGGAACATGGTGACCGGCGCCTCGACCGCGGACCTCGCCATCATCCTGATCGACGCCCGCAAAGGCGTGCTCGTGCAGACCCGCCGCCACTCCTACCTCGTCTCGCTCATCGGCATTCGGCACGTCGTGCTCGCCATCAACAAGATGGACCTCGTGGGCTACTCGAAGGAGGTCTTCGACACCATCGAAGCCGAATACCGCGCCTTCGCCGCGAAGGTCGGGCTGACGAACATTCACGCGATGCCGATCAGCGGCGTGAAGGGCGACAACATCCTCGAGGCGAGCGCGAACACGCCGTGGTACTCCGGCCCCACGCTCATGCACCTGCTCGAAACCGTGGCCATCGACGAAGAGCACGTTCAGGCGCTGCCGTTCCGGCTCCCCGTGCAGTGGGTGAACCGCCCGAACCTCGACTTCCGCGGGTTCGCGGGCACCGTCGTCGGCGGTTCGATTCGAGCCGGGGATCGCATCCGCGTGCTCCCCTCGGGGCGGGAATCGACCGTGACTCGGGTCGTGACCGCCAACGGCGACCTGAGCCACGCCGTCGCCAATCAATCGATCACGATCACGCTGGCGGACGAAGTCGACATCTCGCGAGGAGATCTGCTCTGCCGACCGGACACGCCGGCTCAATCGGCGGACGCGTTCGAGGCGACCGTGGTCTGGATGGCCGAACAACCCATGCTCCGCGGCCGAAGCTATTTCCTCAAACTCGGGCCGAAGACGGTGACGGCCACGGTGCTCCCGATTCGCTACAAGGTGAACGTGAACACGCTCGAGCAGACTCCCGCGGACCAACTCGAACTCAACGAGATCGGCCTCTGCGAACTGGAACTCGATCGCGCCGTGCCGTTCGATCCGTACGTCGAGAATCGCGACACCGGCGGGTTCATCCTGATCGACCGGATCACGAACAACACGGTCGGCGCCGGGATGATTCGTCGGGCTCTTCGGCGCACGGCGACCGCGGATTGGCGATCGATCGAGGTGAACAAGCAGGCCCATGCGGCGATCAAGGGGCAGAAGCCGGCCGTGCTCTGGTTCACCGGCATTCCCGGTTCCGGCAAGCTGGCCATCGCCAATCTCGTCGAGAAGAAGCTGCACGGCGAGGGGCGGCACACGTTCCTTCTGGAAAGTTCCACGGTCCGCCACGGGCTTAGCAAGGACCTCGGCTTCACGGACGCGGACCGGGTCGAGAACATCCGCCGCGTCACCGAAGTGGCGAAGCTCATGACGGACGCCGGGCTCATCGTGCTGACGGTGTTCATCTCGCCGTTCCGGAGCGAACGCCGCGCCGCGCGGGCGCTGATGCCCGAGGGCGAGTTCATCGAGGTGTTCGTGGACATGCCGCAATCCGTGGCGGAGAGCCGCGACGAGAAGGGGCTTTATCGCAAGGCCCGCGCCGGCGAACTGGAGCACTTCACGGGCGTCGATTCGCCCTACGAGGCGCCCGAGCGAGCCGAGATTCGCATCGACGCGGCGGCGATGACGCCCGAAGCCGCCGCGGAGTTCATCGTGAACGAACTGCGATCCCGCGGCGTTCTGGACCGCGCCGCCGACGGCGCCTACTGGGCGATCTGACGCCCGAACGGAGGAGCGAGCATGTCCCGCGCCGCGACCGAGTACCGCTACGAGAAGCTCACGTGGCCCGAGATCAACGACGCCGTCGATCTCGGGAAGGTCTGCATCGTGCCGTGCGGCGCCGTCGAACAGCACGGCCATCATCTCCCGCTGGACGTCGATCTCGTCTGCCCCGTGGGCATCGCCACCGGCGCGGGAAAGGAAATCCCGGACAAACTGCTCGTGCTGCCCGTCGTGGCCTACGGCTACACCGGGCACGTCATGGACTTCCCCGGCACGATCAACAACGACTTCGAGCACTTCATGCATCACGTGCTCGACATCACGAAGAGCCTCGCGTACCACGGTTTCAAGAAGATCATCCTGCTGAACGGGCATGGCTCCAACATGCCGAACCTCGACCTCGTGGCGCGGCGGACGAACCTCGAGACCGACGCCGAGTGCGTGCTCGCCGCGTGGTGGAACCTGCTGACGGTGGACAAGGACTTCCTGCCAGGTTGGCGCGAGAGCAAGTTCCCCGGCGGCTGCGCCCACGCCTGCGAACTCGAGACGAGCCTGTACATGTATCTGGACGGAGGCAACGTTCGCTCCGATCTCATCCGGAGCGGCACGATCAGCTTCAACGAGGAGAACAGCCCGTTCACGTGGGTCGATCTCTTCGGTGCGGGCCCTGCGACGGTGATCTCCTGGACCAGCAGCTACTCGGACACCGGCGTGCTGGGCGAAGCCGAACTCGCCACGCCGGAGAAAGGCCGCCGGGCCTATGAGGAAGCGGTGAAGCAACTGGTGCGATTCACGACGTGGTTCAAGGACCGCCCGAAGGATGTCCGCAAGGATCGCCACCGCACCCCGCCCACCATGCCGATCCCGTGGGGCCAGCGCCCCGTGACGTGACCTGGAACCGATCATGCCCGACATCATCGCGAGCCACGCGTACGACGCCGCCGAGCCCGAGGCGGCGTACGAATTCCTCAAGCGAGCCCGGTGGGACCTGCGCCAGCTTCGCAAGGTGCATGTCCATCGCGATCGCATTCACGTGATCGACGTGAACGGCGACGCGCTGGAACTCACCCGCGTCGGCTATCCGGACGAGGCCGCGATCGCGTTGCTTCGGCTCGTGAACACCGCCTTCAACCCCGAGACGATCGCGAATCCCACCTCCGAAGAGTACAAGGAATACTTCACGGGCCGGTGCCGCACGTGGGCCCAGGATCGCGTGATGTAGTCCTGTTCGTTCCCCGCCCGCCGCGTATCTTCCCCTGTGATTCGGACCGGAGCCACTCCCATGAAACGTCTGCGTTCGCTCGTGCTCGTGCTGGTCGCGGTGGGGCTGTGTTCGTTCGCGCTGGTCGGCCGTCCGGCGGACGGCAGCGCGGCGAAAATGGCGGACGCCGCCAAGGCCCTCCTCGCCGCCCTCACCCCCGAGCAGAAGCAAAAGGCCAGCTATCCCTTCGACGACAAAAAGCGGCTGGCGTGGTTCTTCACTCCGCAGCAGAGCAAGGATCGCAAGTTCACGCGCATCGGAGTCCGCTTCGAAGAAATGACCCCGGAGCAGAAAGCCGCCGCGCTCGCCCTGCTGAAAACCGGCACCTCCAGGAGCGGCTACGAGCAAGCGACCACGATCATGAGCCTCGAGGGCATCCTGAAGGACCTCGAAGGCGACAAGGGCGCCATGGTTCGCAACGAGGGGTGGTACTTCATCTCCATCTTCGGCGAACCTTCGAACACGGGCAGCTGGAGTTGGCGGTTCGAAGGGCATCACATGTCCCTGAACTACACGCTCGACAAAGGCGAAGTCGTGACGGCGACGCCGATGATGTTCGGGGCGAATCCCGCCGAGGTGAAGGCCGGTGAACGCAAGGGGCTCCGCACCCTTCCGGCGATCGAAGATCACGCCCGGGCCCTGATCAAGTCGCTCACCGAGGAGCAGGCGAAAGTCGCGAAGCAGCCAATGAACGAGAAACTGTGGGAGATCAAGGAGAACAACCCGCGGGCGGACGTGGGCGATCCCGTGGGCATCCCGGCGGACAAGCTCGATGCCGAACAGACGAAGAGCCTGCAGAGCCTGATCAAGGCCTACACCGATCGGATGCCGGAAGATCTCGCCGCGGCGGAGTTGACCCGCGCGATGAAGACGGAGCCGTCGAAGCTGTTCTTCGCGTACGCCGGGTCGCCGGTTCCGGGCGAACCGTACACCTATCGGGTGTTCGCGCCGGAGTTCGTCATCGAGTTCCTGAACGTCCAGGCGGACGGAGCCAAGAACCCGGCGAACCACATTCACAGCGCCTGGCGACGGCTGCCCGCCGATTTCGGGTTGGCGAAGTAGGCGAACCCGCAGGCGGGTCGCACGACGAACGGTGCGATCCGGACGGGCCGTGTTCTGCGTTCGTCTCGCGACCCGCTTGCGGGTTCGCCCTCATCATCACCAAGGACGAATCGATGTCGTTGAAGGACAAAGTCGCGATCGTGACGGGAGCCTCGCGTGGGATCGGCGCCGCGATCGCGAAGCGGTTGGCGCGGGACGGCGCGAAGGTCGTCGTGAACTATTCGTCGAGCGAGGCCGCGGCGGAGGAGGTGGTCGCGTCCATCCGCGCCGCCGGGGGCGAGGCCGTCGCCATTCGCGCGAACATGGGAGCGCCGTCCGAAATCGTTTCGCTCTTCGCCGCCGTGAAGGCCAAGTTCGCCCGGCTGGACATTCTCGTGAACAACGCCGCGATCATGCAACGCGTGTTCCTCAACGAGGTGACGTCCGAGAACATCGACCAGCACTTCAACGTGAACGTGAAAGGCTACCTCCTCGCGGCGAAGGAAGCGGCCGCGATGATGACGCGCGGCGGGTGCATCATCAACGTGGCGAGCGCGATCAGCCGCATGGCGTATCCCGGCGCCGTGGTCTACACCGCGACCAAGGGCGCCATCGACGTCATGTCCCGCGTGCTCGCCGCCGAACTTGGCCCGCAGGGAATCCGCGTCAATGTCGTGGCTCCGGGCTCCACCCGCACCGACATGAACAGCATCAAGAGCGGCAAGACGAAGGAAGAGGAATACCAGGAAGAACAGGCCACGGCCCTCCGCCGCATCGGCGATCCGGAAGACATCGCGGACGCGACCGCCTTCCTCGCGACCGACGACGCCCGCTGGGTCACCGGCACCTGGCTCGACGTCTCCGGCGGCATCCGACTCTGAGGTTCAACATGGTCCGTGCTCTCCTCGCGGCCCTCCTGCTCTCCGGCTTCGCCTCCGCTCAGGACATCGCGAAGCCGATCCCCTTCGACACCCCGGAGGCGGATGCGATCGTCTCCAGGATGCAGGTCTTCCCCAAGGACAACGCGTGGAACTTGGCCGTGGACAGGTGGCCCACGCACCCCAATTCCATAAAGATCGTCGCCTCCATCGGGCCGAACAAACCCTTCCGTTACAACACGGACATGGGCTACATCCTCGTTCCGCCCGGTCAGAAGAAGCTCGACTTGAAGCTGGTGGACTATCCGGACGAGTCCGACAAGGGGCCGTACCCGATCCCTGAAAACATTCCGATCGAAGGATGGCCGGCCCAATACCTCCGCGACCCGAAGCTGAAAAACGCCACGCTGGATGAAGTTCAGCGCGACACCCGCAAGGAGAACGGCGACCGCCACGCGATCGTCGTCGACCCGAAGAACATGATGCTGTACGAGTTCTACCAGATGAAGAAGACGCCCGGCGGCTGGCAGGCGGCCTGCGAGGCGACCTTCGACCTGAAGTCGAACACGCTCCGCCCGGACGGCTGGACCTCGTCCGACGCCGCGGGCCTGCCGATCTTTCCCGCCATCGTGCGCTACGACGAACTGAAGCGAGGCATGGTCGAACACGCGATGCGCGTCACGGTCGTGAAGACCCGCCGCGCCTATGTTCACCCGGCCACGCACTTCGCCTCCCGCCTCACGGACGTGAACCTCCCGCGGATGGGCGAACGCCTCCGACTGAAGGCGGACACGGACATCTCGAAGTTCTCGCCCGAGGTGCAGGCCATCTGCAAAGGGCTGAAGAAGTACGGCATGCTGGTCGCGGACAACGGCATCGACTGGGCGATCTCCGTGGCACCGGACCCGCGGATCCCCGTGCTCCACGAGGAACTGCGGAAGCTGAAAGGCTCCGACTTCGAAGTGGTGACGCCGCCCGCGGGCTTTCTGTACGCGCAGTGATGCGAGGCCCGAGCGGAGACATCCATGGATCGCGATTGTGTCTGCATTTGGATTAACAAAGTCGTCGGCGGCCAAGGACACTTCGGTGTCGACCTCATCATCGAAGACGGGTCGGCCACCGGCGCCAAGATCCCATACTACTTTAACCCGAAGTTCGGCACACCTATCGACGACGCCGCGTTCGCACACGGTCTCTTCCTGACCAATCACGACGCCGACGGCGTCTATCACGGCTACGCGAAAGGATTGAGATCGGCCCACCTCGAGTTCTACCCGATGAGCAAGGATGAACATGGTCGCCCCTTGCACATGGGGGTCTTTACGAACGTGCATTCGTTTGGCCATCAACACGCCAATTGCTGGTATTCGAGTCACATCGGAGTGGTCTCGCTCCCTCACGTGAACTATCAGCAAGGCCAAGAGAACTACGGGAGAATCTCGGGGCCAGTCCGCAAGAACGGGCAGTCCACGAAAGATCAGGTCGATACGGACTTTCGGCAATACGCTCCCGCGAAATGCTTCTCCCACGACCCGACGAATCCGGTCGTGAAATGGGACCTTTTCGGGTACCAATCGACGGGCAATCTCGCGTTCCCGCATCCGACCACACCCGTCCCGACGGACGAAGGGTGGTTCGACACAGGTCCTGTGATCCCTGCAGATTATGAAGTCACCATCGGGCATCACGTGCCTGGTACGAACAAGATTCGGAAAGTCGTCGTCAAGTTGGGCGTTCACTCGCCGAACGAAACGACCACGATCGATGTCGGCCTTCCCGATTTTGGGATGCCTAGCGGCGTGATCGTCAAGCATCTTCACGAGATCGACTGTTACATGCATCCCGCTGGTCATCCGTCGTGATCGCGAGTCCCCCCAGTCCGCCTGTCGGGCGATTGGCGCCCTCGCCGACCGGTGCTCAGCACGTCGGTAATGCGCGAACGTATCTGATCGCGTGGCTGTCCGCACGGTCGCGGAACGGGGTGGTTCGGCTTCGCATCGAGGACATCGACTCGCCTCGGATCAAAGCCGGAGCCACGGACGAAGCGCAGGACGACCTCCGCTGGCTCGGTCTCGACTGGGACGGCCCGCCAGTCGTGCAAACGCAGCGACTCCATCTCCACGAAGCGGCGCTTGAACGGCTCAAGAGCCAGGAACTCGTTTACCCCTGCACCTGCACCCGGTCGGACATCGCCGCGGCGGCCAGCGCGCCGCATGCCGAGCACGAAGGACCCGTCTATCCCGGCACCTGTTCGCACCGTTCGGCCGCGGACGCGAAGGCGCTTGAGGCCCCGTTCGCATGGCGGTTCCGCGTCTCGCATTCGCCCCCGTTCACGGATCGATTCCTCGGCGAGGTGCGAATCGACCTGAAGACTGCGGGCGGCGACTTTGTCGTGTGGAAGAACACCGGCACGCCGTCCTATCAACTCGCGGTCGTGGTGGACGACGCGGACATGAGCGTGAACGAAGCGATCCGTGGCGACGATCTCGTTCCATCGACTCCGCGTCAGCTTCTGCTCCATGAAGCACTCGGATTCGCGCCGCCCAGCTACGCCCATGTGCCCCTCGTCGTCGGCGTCGACGGCCGCCGGCTCGCCAAACGCCACGGCGACACTCGGCTCCGTTCCCTCCGCGAGGCCGGCGTCCGTGCTGAAACGCTGCTTGGCGTCCTCGCTCATTCCTGCGGGTGGATATCGAAGCCCGAACCGATTTCCGCCGCGGAACTCATCCCGCTCTTCGACCTGAACGCAATCCCCCGCACGCCGTTCGTCTGGCGTGAAGAACTTGGGGAAGGTTGAAGCAAACGCCCCTGCCGCGCGTTAAGATGGGTCGAAGTTGAGGGACGTACCGTTCGTGAGGTTTCGCCATGCCCCAGAAAGGGCACTACACCGCCTGCGTCGCCGTGCTTTTCGAACGTGCGCCGCACATCGACGAAGTCGTTCGCGCGCTGCGATCCTTCGACGTGGTTGGCCGCTCCGGCGAGACCGATCCCGAAGCGTGGATGTTCGGCGGGCCGTCCGTCGCGATCGCGTATCGGCCCGAGGTGAACGGTCTGGTCGTGGTGGATGTCGTGGATCGCCCGTGGCCGGACGCGATGGGCAATCCGAAGGACGATCGGCAACTCTTCGGCGCGTGGATGATGGGGCATCTCGGCCCGTTCACGTTTCCGGACGCCCTCTCCCGCGCCGCGAGCCAAAGCTGGACGTGGCCCGACGGGAAGACCGTGCCCGAGAACCATGCCGCGTTCGTGCGCATCCGTGCGGGTTACGCCTTCGGCGAAGACACCGAGGAGAAGTCGCTTCTGCCCGACGGATACGACGCGACCGACGAACTGCGATTCGTCACGAACGTCGCCGCGGCCGTGCTGGACGTGTCGGGCGCCATCTGCTGCTTCAACCCGAACGGCGAGACGCTCCGCGATGCGAGCGCCCTGGCTGATGCTCTCCAGTATGCCGAGGCGGAAGGGATCCCGCCGCTGGACGCGTGGTGCAACGTCCGCGTCGCCCCCGGCGGCGAATCCTGGCTCGTGATGGACACCATCGGCAACCAGCAACTCGACATTCCGGACATCGAACTGGACATGGCCCGCGAGAAGGGGTACGATCTCACGCAAGTCGATGGCTTCCTGAGAAGCATCACCGAATATCTGCTGGAAAAGGGCGACGTGATCGCCGACGGCGACACGATGGACGGCGTCGGCACGACGTGGACCTTCGTGAAGCGCAAAACCGGTATCCTGATGCCGCCCCGCCCCACGCTCCGCGCCTTCCCCCAGGACGGAACCACGCCCCCCGCCGAACTCATGAACGAACGCCAAGAGTGACGATCGGCCGCTCGATGTCAGGAGACTCCATCATGCGTCGCTTGCTACAACTCGTCGTCGTCGTCGCGGCGATGCTTGTCCCGCGGCCCGCGGCGTCGTACGTCGAAGCCCCGATGTCCCTCGGGTCCGTTCTTCAGCAGTCCACCAACGTCTGCCTCATGACCATCACGAAGGTGGACAAGCAGCAGAACCTGATCATTTACCAGAAGACGCAGGACGTGAAGGGGAAGCACCCGCAGGACACGATCAAGCACAACATCGGCCGCGGCGGGCTGCGGGCCGGCGAGTGGCAGGAGATCATGAACTGGGCCGAAGTCGGCAAGCAGGCCGTCTTCTTCCACAACGGCGGCGCCAGTGAAACGTACATCGGCGTCACGTGGTACCAGGCTTACCCGCAGGGCGAGTGGTGGGGCATGAGCCACGGCGAACCGTTCATGCTTCGTTCGTACTCCGGCAAAGTGGACAAGCTTCCCGGCGTCATCGCGGACATGGTCGCCAACAAAGAGGTGATCGTGCCGTGCATGGTGGATGGCGACAAGGAAGCGATCCACAAAAAGACGGCGAAGGTGCAGCGTCTCAAAGCCAGCCTCAAACTGCAGGACTACAACCCGAAGCGGGACTTCGTGGGCTGGGGCGGTGAAGACATTCGCCGCCTCGCCGGGATGCCCGGATTCGACCGCATCGCCGCCTTGCCCAAGATCGATTCCGAAGCGCAATCCGTGTCCGTCGCGGACTTCGACAACGACGGCAAGCCGGACCTGTGCCTGTGCGGCGCCGGGAAGGTCGTGCTCATGCAGAACGGCGGGGACAGCTACAACGAAGTGCCGCTCCCCGGCCTCGTGGGCGGAGCCCGCTCCGCCGTATGGGCCGATCACAACGGCGACGGCCTCCCCGATCTCCTGCTCGCCACCGCGGACGGACCAAAGCTGTTCACCAACCTCGGAAAAACGCTCTTCCGCGACGACTCCAAGCGTCTGCCGAAGGAAGCCGCGTACAACCTCACGGCCGCCGCCTGGGGGGACTTCGACTCCGACGGCAAAGCGGACATCCTGCTCGCGAACGGCTTCCACGGCCTTCGCCTCTACCGTGGCATCCGCGCCGAAGTGAAGAAAGCGCCCGCGGCCCCGAAGTTCGGCGACTGGCATCTGATCGCCACGTTCCGCGCTTCGGCCAATCCCGCGGACAACTACAAGACCGCGTTCCCCATCGAATCGGACAAGTTCACTCCCGAGAAGGAGTACAAGGGGAAGCGGGACATGGTCGTGAAGTGGGCCAAGAAGGAGATCAAAGACGGCGAAGCGACCCCGCTTCCGGAAGCGGGCGGCAACTGCGCCACGTACCTGTATCGCGAGTTGGACGCCGCCGCGGCCATGGACTACACCGCTCGTTTCACCAGTGGCGGCACCCTCACCGTGTGGCTCAACGGCGAGAAGATCCACACGGACGACAAGATCAAGCCCGAACCGACGGCCATCGGGCTGAAGCTGAAGGCGGGCAAGAACTCGCTCATGATCAAGATGTGCGACGCGGGCGGCGCTCACTCGTTCGCGTTCAACCAAACCGCCGGCGCGGCCGGTGAAGCCGCGGCCGGGCCGCCGCTCTTCGAAGACGTTTCCGCGGCGTGGGGCCTCGGCGAGAACGGCCAAGCCGGGGACCTCAAAGGCGACACGCTCGCCGTCGCGGACTTCAACTCGGACGGCAAGCCGGACTTCCTTTACGGCGCCGGCACCACCGGTCTCGTGTTCCTCAACGCGGGCGGCCGCTTCGCCTTCAAACCGGACTCGGGCATCAACTACAAGCCGGGCAAGATCGGCCCCGCCCTCGCGGACTTCGACGCGGACGGCCACGCCGATCTCTTCGTGCCTCAAGCCTCCGGCGCCTGCAAGCTCTTTCGCGGCAAAGGCGACGGCTCCTTCAGCGAGGCGCCGTTCCCGGCCGTGCCGAACGCCGTCTCCGCCGCCTGGGGAGACTTCGACAACGACGGCCAACTCGATCTCGTCGTGTGCTGCCTGAAGGGAACGAACCGCTATTTCCGGAACGCGGGCGCGGGCAGGTTCGAGGACAAATCCGCCGACATCGGCCTCACGCAGAAGGTATTCAACTCGCAGGCCGCCGCCTTCGCGGACCTCAACGGCGACGGCCACCTGGACCTCATCTTGAACAACGAGGCGCAGGATTCCGCAATCCTGTTCGGCGCCGCGAAGGACGGCGGCAAGACGCCCGTAGTCGTGACACTGAACGGCACCGCCGGGCTCAACGGCGGCAAGGTCGTGATCAAGGACATGGGCGGCAAGTCGGTCGCCACCGCGTGCCTCTGCGGCGGCGACGCCCGCGGCGGCAACGTCCTCGTACCCCGCTTCGCCCTTTCGCCCGGCAGCTACCAACTGGAGTTGATCGCCGCCGACGGCAAATCCCAGGTGACCGCCCTGACTGTGACCGCCAGCCCCATGAACGTGAAGGTTCAATAACGCGAACGTTGTGGAGCACGAGATCGTAGTTGAATCCGTCTCGCGACCCGCATGCGGGTCGCGGCGCCACTCCCGGACGAAAGATGAGACCATTGGCCGCACTGATTCTTTCGTTGCTCGCGTCCGTCGCCCCCGCGGCCGATCCCGCGCCGTGGGCCACGTACCGCGGCAACCCGCAGCGCACCGGCAACACGGACGGCCAACCCGGCCCCGCCACCCCCGTGCTGCTCTGGTCCGTCAAGTCGCAGGATCACTTCATCGCGTCTCCGGTGCCAGTCGCCGCGGACAAACTCTACGTGTCCGGGCTCGGCGGGTTCAACCGGCCCGTCGTCTCGCTCTTCCCGCTCGCCAAGGGTCCGAAGGTCGAGCCGCTCTGGTCCAAGTCCGCCCCGTATCTGAAGCTCGCGTCGGTGAGTTCGCCCGCGTTCGACGCCACGAGGAACTTGCTCGTGCTCGGCGACGGCATGCACCAGGACTCCGGCGGCCTGCTCCACTGCCTCGACGCTGCCACGAGCCGCCCGCTCTGGCAACTGCCTCTTCCCGGCGACCTCATTCACCTCGAGGGCGGCCCGACCATCGCGAACAATCGCGTGTACATCGGGGGCGGCGCCGCCGGCGTGATCTGCGTCGAACTCGACAAAGCGACCGTGGACGGAAAGGAACTCGCCCTCGCGGACATCGTCAAATTTCAGGACGTGAAGTGGAAGGAACTGCAGGCGAAGTTCGAGGAACAGAAGAAGAAAGATCCGGACTTCGCGATCCCGCCGAACGACGATCAACTTCCCAAGGCTTCGCCCAAGAAGCTCTGGCAAGTCGGCGAGAAGAAATGGCACGTGGACGCGCCCGTGAATCTCGTCGGGGACAAACTCCTCGTGCCGACGTCGTTCCTCGACAAGGAGAAGGTCGGCGAGCGGGCCCTCCACTGCCTCGACGCCACGACCGGCGCGACGATCTGGAAGGCGGACCTCAGCCTGAACCCGTGGGGCGGCGCCACCGTGAGCGGCGACACCGTCCTCGTGCCCGGCAGTTCCATCGGCTACTACTTCAACGAATTGAAGGGCGCGAAGGGTGAACTCGCCGCGTTCGACCTCGCCACCGGCAAACCGAAATGGAAGAAGGACGTGCCCGGCGGCATCGTCGCCAGCGTCGCCGCGGCGGACGGGCTCGCCGTCACCACCGCGACCGACGGCAAGGTGCGAGCCTACCGCCTCGCGGACGGCGACCGCGTCTGGATCTACGACTCGAAGTCCAACATCTTCGCCCCGCCCGCCGTGGCCGCCGGAGTCGTCTACGCCGCGGATCTCGCGGGTACGATCCACGCCCTCGACCTGAAGACTGGCGCCCCGAAGTGGACGTTCTCGGTCTCTCGGGAAGCCCGCGCCACCGGCATGATCTACGGCGGCGTCAGCGTCCACGGCGGCAAGCTGTGCGTCGCCACCTGCAACCTCGAAGGCCCGAACATCCGCCAGGACACGGTCATCGCCGTGATCGGAAGCAAGTAAAGTGGTCCGCACGCTCCGCGTGCGGTCTGACCTGCCGCACGCGGAGCGTACGGACCACACTGGAGCCCTCATGCGTAAGATCGTCTTCTCCCTGTTCGGCGTCGTTCTCGTCGCCGCGATCGTGCCCGCACAGGACACCAAACCCGCGGCGGGCGGAGTGACCGTGGACAAGGAGAAACGCACCGTCACGGTCGCGGCCAAGGTCGCCCCGAGGAAGTTGCCGAACCTCGAGCAGGTGTACCCGGTGGAACTGATCGCAGGGTGGGGCGCCCCCAAGGGGAAGAAGGCCCACGAGATCATCGTCTCGGTGGACATCAACCCCTCCGAGGTTCACAAGGGGCTCGTCGATCTTGGACTCAAGCCCGGAAAGGCGGCCAAGGGCGAGAACGCCAAAGCCGAGGGCCCCGAGGTCAAGGTATGGCTCGAAGTTCCCGGCATGGAGAAGAAGATCTCGCTGGACAAGGCCCTGATGGACCCGAAGAGCAAGAAGCCCGCCCCGAAGATGACCTTCCGCTTCACCGGTTCCGTGATGTCCGCCACCGACCCGAACAAGCCGGACGACAAGAAGTACGGCGCGGACCTCACCGGCACCCTGATCGCCCTCTTCCCCGTGACCGACGAGTGCGTCCTGCAGACGGACTGGACCATGAAGGAAGAGAAGTACCTGAAGCTGGACGTGAACCCGGACGTGCTGCCGAAGGAAGGCAGCCCGATCAGGATCGTCATCGAGGCGCCCAAACCGTGATCGCCAAACTTCACGCGGTACCGGGGCCGTACTGCTTCAGCCGGGACGAATACTACCGCCTCGGGGAACTCGGTTTCTTCGGCGAGTCACGCGTGCAACTCGTCGGCGGGGAGATCTACGACGTGCCGCCGCAAAGCAACTGGCACGCGAGCGCGGTCGAAGCGCTCGCCGAGTTCTTTCGCTTGGCGTTCGGGACCGGCCACTGGGTACGCGTGCAGATGCCGCTCGACCTGAGCCCGAACTCGGTGCCGGATCCGGATGTCGCCGTGATCGTGGGCGCCCGGATCACGCACCGCGACAAGAAGAATCCGACGGCAGCCGTGATCGTCGCCGAGGTCAGCGAGTCGACCCTGTGGGACGACCAGACGAAGAAAATGAGCCTGTACGCGGCCGCAGCGATTCCCGAATACTGGATCGTGAACCTCGTGAAGCGGCAGGTCGAGATTCATCGAGAGCCCGTGGCCGACGCCACGCAGCCGTTCGGTCATCGCTATGCGTCCGTCGCGATCCACGCGCCCGGAACGCGGATCGCGCCGTTGGCGGTTCCCACGACCGAGGTCGACGTGGCGGACTTGTTCATCTGAGTGAATGGGAGCGCGGCATGAAGCGGATCTTTCCCGTGTTGGCATTGGGCCTCGCGTCGTGCGGGCAGCCGGCGGCTTCTCCCGAGGCGGCGGTCGAAGTCACGGCCGCGACCAAGGCGGCCGATCCGGTGAAGCCGGCGCCGAAGCCCGAGGGGCCGTCCGTGCCCAAGTCCGAGACGCCGGTGGTCGCGGTTCAACCCAAGAAGGACGAGCCGCCGCCCCCGCCGCCGAGTTTTCCCTTCCCGAAGGATGAAGCGGGGAAATTGCTGCCGAACGTGGTGCGGCCGGCGATGCCCGCGATGCCCGCGGCGGAACGACTCGGAACCTCGCCGAAACCGCGGCCCGCGTCCAAGGCGCTCGGCGAACCGGATACCCTGCCGAAGATCGTTCACTCTTCACCCGCGTTGAACGTGACGCGACCCGCGGTCGCGTCCCCGACGGCGCCGCCGGAACGCGTGCCGTTCGATCTGGGCTTTGGAGCCGCGGCCGTTCCCGCGAAGCCGGCCCTTCCCGAAGCCCCCGGCATCGCCGTGAAAGCTCGCGACGTGAAGCTTCCGCCGGACCTCGCTCCACTCGGTCGGCAAGTCCCGGACCGTGCGAGCTTGGACGACCCCACCGCCGAACCCGGCAATGACGTCATCGCGACCAAGTCCCCGTTCCCGGCTCTCGGCATCGCCGCGTTCATCCGCGTGGCGATTCCCGATCCGTTCGAACTGGGCGATCAGGTGAAGGGGAAGTTGCCGCCTGCGACGGAACCGAGCCCGGCTCCGGTGCCGGTGAATCCGCAACGCGTGAAGTGAATCACTTGGCCGTCGGGATCGTGTGAGCGGGCGGGGCGCTTCTGAAGGGCGAAACGTTCTTCGTGTAGGCGAGCACGCCGACGGCGAAGCCGATCGCGGCGAGGAAGCCCGCGGTCGCCTGCCAGAGGCGGATCGTGTTCCGCCGCGATTCGGCCCCGGCCGCGAACATCAGCCGATCGCGATCCACGGCGCTCGCGGGGCGCAACTTCGCCAACGCGTCCGCCAACGGGTCCGGTTCGGGAGTCAGTTTGTCCGACTCGTCGGGCATGCGGCACCTAACTGGTTTCTCAACGCATCCAACCCCGCCGCGTAGCGGCGGTAGCACGTCGCGGCCGAAGAGCCGACCGTTTGTGCGATCTGTTCGAACGTCAGGCCGCCCCACAGGTGGGCGACGATGATCTCCCGCGTCTCGGCCGGGAGAGTCGCGAGCGCGTCGGTCGCGGTTCGGGCGTCCAGCCCGGAAGGATCGTCCGCGGGAAGGAACCATGAGTCGGCGGAATCGGCGGCGGCGGCCTCGTATTTCTGACGACGGCGAGCCGCCCGCGAAGCGTCGATCGCACCGTTCCGCACCACCCGGTACAGCCACGGCACCAGATTCTCGGGTGCGGACCGCAGCTTCACCAGCTTCATAAACGCAGTCTGCACGACGTCTTCCGGCGACGAGCACCACTGGCGGGCGTACAGCGTCAGGGCCGCTCCGTACCGGTCGACCAGGTCGCCCAGTTGTTCCGGTCCCATCGCCAAGATAACGACTCCGGCCCCGTTCGATTTCAGAATACTCGCCGAAGGCCGAGAGGTGAATGCGAAGGTCGACGAGAGGTGCAACAACGATTCGTGGAGCCGAGCGACCAAGGCGGGGAAAGCCGCCCTCGGGAGCGCAGCAATCACTTCTTCGCGAAGAAGCTCCACTTGCCGGTCTTGGGTTCATTCGCGGGGCTGACGGGTTTGCCGTACAAGGATTGAGCGAGGCCCGCGATGCTCATCTGAACCTTGCTCTTCGGCGAGGTGATGATCAGCGGATGGCCGGCGACGCGGGCGCCGATCACGGACTTCGTGTCGTTCGGCACCTGCCAGAAGATCGGCTTGCCGATCACTTCTTCGGCCTTCTTCGCGCTGATGCCTTCGTCCATGATGTCCGCGCCCTGGCGGTTCACCACGACACGCACCTTGTCCGCGAGCATGTCTTCCTGGCCGAGCGTGTGAACGAGCCGCACCACGTTCCGCAGACTGGAGAGTTCCAGTTGCGCGGTGAGCATGATGATGTCCGACATGCGGAGGGCCATGAGGTCCGTCGGCAACAGGGACTTGCTCAGGTCCAGCACGAGATGCGTGTAGCTGATCTTCAGCAGATTCAGGATCCGCTCGACGTGCCCTTCGTGGATCGAGCCGACTTCGGAAATCTCGAGCGGGTGGCGGAGGATCGAGAGGTTGCTCCGCTCGTGCTTCGCCATGGCGCGGCGGAGGAAGTTCATGTCCAGCCGCTCGATGTTGCGGGCGAGGTCCGCGATCGAGATGTTCTCCACGCCCGTGACTTCGAGCGCGATGTCCGCGTCGCCGAGGGCGAGGTCGAGGTCGATGAGGGCGACGGCGTTGGCCGGGTCCGCGGCGAGGGTGGCGGCGAGGTTCACGGCGAGGGTGGTGGTGCCGACGCCGCCGCGGGAGCCGAGCACGGCGATCATGCTCGAGGATCCCGTGTTCCGCGCCGTGCTCCCCTGGGAAACTTCGATCCCCGCGCTTCCGCTTTCGCCGAGCGATCGGCGGAGCGCGGTCAGCATGTCTTCGAGCGACACGGGATGTGTGAGGAAGTACTTCGCGCCCTTCTGCAGGGACTGAAGCAGCGCCTGGTGGTCGTGGCTGATCGTGAGTATGGGAAGCTTCGGGTTCTCGGCCGAGAGTTGGCCGATCATCGCGAGCGCCTTCTGCTTGTCGGCGTCCAGGGCGACGATGGCGAGATCGGGCATCGAGCCCTGAATCACGTCGAAGAAGTACTCGTAGCGGGCGCACTCGGCTTCGAGCCAGACGAAGTCCACGCCGAGGAGCAGGGTGCGAAGGGATTCGCGGGTCGATTCGGTGGGGTCGACGATGGCGACGCGTTGCATGTCGGGTGTCTCGAAGCGGTGGTGTCTCAGCGATGGAAACTCAGCGATTGAAACCCGGTTTCGCTCGGGAAACCGGGTTTCAACCACGTTCACTCGAACCCAGTTCCAAAGCGAAACTGGGGTTCGACCTCACTTCGGCGGAGCGTCCGGGCTCTCTTCCGCCGGAGGGGCCATCGGGGCCTGCGGCAGACCCGCGGGCAACGAGGGCACGCTCAGTTCCGGTTCCGGCGGAAGCGTGACCGGCAAGGTCACGGGGGCCGTCGGGGCCATCGGGGGTTCCGGCATCGTCGGAACGTTCACCGGCAGCGTTAGCGGGGCGCTCGGCACGGGGCTCGGCACCGGGAAGGCGGCCGGGCGACCCGCGGCGACGGTGTGGCTCGGCACCGCACAGCCGTTCGCGTTGCAGGTTCCGCTCGCGTTCGGCCCGGTGCAGACGTTGCCGGCACACGGCATGTTCGCGAGCGTGGGGTCGCATTTGTACGCGGCGTTGTAGCAGCGGCCGTTCCACACCTTGCGTTGGCCGCGGGGCGCTTCCAGGATCCCCTCCAAGAATAGTTCATAATCGTCCGGCGTGCGGGTTTCCCGACCCGGAAGGCGGCGGGGAACCTGGTTGCAGTCCATCGCGTGGACCAACCGCGGCGTCACGAGGATCACGAGTTCGCTCTCGCGTTCTTCGTGATTCACCCGGCTGAAGGCGGTGCCGACGAAGGGCAGATCGCCGAGCACGGGCAAGCGGGACGACGAGGCCTGAACGCTGCTCTGGATCAGGCCGCCGATGGCGAACGTCTGGCCGGATTCGAGCATGACGGCACATCGGGCGCTCTGTTCGGTGAAGCCGGGCGTGGCGCCGAACACCGTCGTGATGCCCAACCCCTGGTTCACGGCCGTGACCCGCGGGTTGATCTCGAGCCAAATCTGCCCGTTGCCGTACACGATCGGGAGCACGTCGAGTTCGGTGCCGAACGGTTGCAGAACGACACCGGGGCCGTTGATGCCCGAGGCGGGGCTGAGGATCGCCTGCTGACCACCGGCCCGGAACTGAGCGGGGCGGCCGGTCTGGGTGACGACCCGCGGCTCGGCGAGGAACTTCGCGAGGCCTTCCGTACGGAGGGCTCGCATGGCGCCGAAGAACTGCGCGGGCACGAGGCCCAACTGCAGGTCCGCGTCCGGGCTGAACACCGGGATGCCGCCGGCGCCGACCGGAGGAGTCAACAGGCCGCTGAGCACGCTGCTGAACTGCACCGTTCGCGTGTTCACGTTGAAGTCGAACCCGCGGGAACGGATCTCGTTGCGGTCCACGGACGCGATGACCACGTCGATCTGGACCTGCTGCACCCCGCCGATCTGAATCGCGTTGATGATGTACGGGTTCTGCGTGGCCGAAGTTCCGGTCGCGGCGGCAGTGGTCGTCGCGCCTTGCGGCTGAGCTTGAGCCTGAGCGCCGGCGGCGGCGGTCACGCCCGGCAGCATCCCGGTGACGAGGCGGACGATGTTCTCGCCGTCCTGCGGGCTGGTCACGTAGCCGCGAAGCATGACGATGTAGCCGGGGCCGCCCTGAACGATCGGGATGCCGCCGCCGTCCGGCGTGAACTCGGCCGTGGCCGTGACGCTGGCCGTCGGGAACGCCGTCTGAATCAGCTTGTTCAGTTCGATGAACGAAGCCTTCAGCTTGGCCTTCTCGGCCTCATAGTCCTGAACGACGAGCACCTCGAACTCGAGCCGGGGCTTGTCCTTCAGAACCAGGCTCATGCGAGCGAGGCCGGGGCGAGCGCCGGTCAGGATCAGGATGCTGGGGTTGTTCGGGTCCGGGCGAACCTTGAGAACGTCTTCCGGGCTGATGAGGATGTCCGTAAGCACGGCATCCTTGGGAATCTTCGGATCGAAGCGGACGACGCCCTTGAGCGGCACGATGATCGAGCCGCTCTTCGCGTCGACCTTCGCGTCCCCGACGAATTCCTTGGGGACGGGCTGTCCCGCGGGTTGGCCGTTGGCGGCTGCCCCCGCCAGTCCGGCGGCCAGGAGCAAACCCGCGAACACGCGGGGCCATCGGGCGTGGGTTTTCGGGTGCATCCGTTCACCTCTCCTCACATTGGGGGGCGGCTGTCGCCGCCCCGATCACACTGAGAGATCCCTGTCCGCCTCGCGAGGCCGCGGCTCCATGCTTCGCCTCGCGAGTCGGACGTTACCGTGACTTCAGTCCACCTTCTCGGGCGCGGGGGACTTCTTGTCGTTATCGACCAGCTTGTCGTTCTCGTACTCGCCGAGGAACTTCCACTGGCCGGGGGCGATTTCCTCGTAGCGGAACTCGGTCGTCCGCGAGGCGGTATGCCGCGAGACGACGCGAATGTTCTTGGCGACGGCGGGTCCGGGCTTCGGAAGCACGTCCGCGTCGCGGGGGGCCGGCTTCGGCTCCGCTTTCCCCACCAGGCTCTTCGTGATCCACTGACCCTTGCCGAGGCCGGTCCGGAGCGTCTGTTTGTCGTCCGCGAGGGCTTCGAGGTCGGTCACCGCGTCGGCGGCCAGATCCTTCGGAAGCTCGACGAGCTTGAACTTCTCGGCGATCAGGTCCTTGGTGATCTGCGTGCCGGCCGGGATTTCGTCCGCGGCGGCGGGCACCTTCACCGTTTCGGCCTTGGGCGTCGGCATCGGCGAGGGCTTCGGCTCCTTCGGATCTTTCGGATCCTCGTTGTCGTTCTTCGGGTCCTTCACATCCGCCCCTTCGCCCTGCTCGGGGTCGCGGATGTCGCCGTTCTGCAGCAGCTTCATGACCTCGTCGATCCGGTAGCCTTTGTCGTTCTCGTTCTCCTTGTCCTCCTGGTTGCGGAGGAGCAGGGTCATGTCGCAGTGCCGGGCCTTGGCCAGTTGGATCAGCAGGGCCTGCTTGCGATCCACGGCGAAGGACACGGTGCTGATGTTGGCGACCGCCGGGCCGTTCTGCGGGGCGGCGAGGTGGCTGTCCACCGCGAGCACCAGCATGTTCACGAGGATCGGCAGCACACGCACCTTGTTGTTCAGTTGCACGCTGGCGAGCACGTCCACCTTCGAGCCGGGGAGCACAAACCCGTGCACCGCGTTCGGCAGGTTGATCGGCATCGACACCATGCTCATCCCGGCCGGGATGCTCACCACGCCGCCCTTGGTCAGGTCCGACTTGGCGATGAACTCCTCCGCGTGGATCGTCCGCGTGAGGCGTTTCTCGAGCAACTCTTCCTCGGCCTCGATCACGTTCGGCGGAACCGCGTCCTTGGCCACGCTCTTCCGCTTGAGAATGTTCTTGAGGTCGTCCTTCGTGTACGAAGTGCCGACCGTCAGGTCCTTGGCGGCCACGATCACGTCGACTTTCTCGACGGCCGCGGGCTTCGCGCTCATCTGGGAGGTCAGGAAGGCGGCCACGAGGCCGCACCCGACTGCCACCACCATCAACACGATGTTCTTCTGCTTCATGGTGCGACCCCTCGAGGTCCTTGTGGGTGATTCCTGGTGCGGGCAGGCGGCGCCTGCCGGGTGTCGTTCGCCGCTGAGGGGGGCGGCGAACCGTTCCGGACTCGCGGCGTTCGGCGGGCTCCTGCCCGCGCCCCGCCTCCGAAAGCCTCCGCGGCCTCCGGCTCCCGCATCCGTTGACGGACGAACGCGGGACCGACTCCGATTGATCGCGAACTTGGGGAGTTCAGGTCGGCTTTGCCGAGCTTGCCCGGTTTGCCGCCGACCCTGACTTTAGCGGATCGCCCGTCTTTCGCGGGCGCCCGCCTTTGATTCCCCGACGTAAGTTTCGACTGCGGGAGTCCGGTTCCTTCAATCTTTCCAGATGTAGCGGCTGTGCGGAACTTCCGCAGTTTCCCGATTCTGTCCATCGTGCGTGTCCGCACGGGCGAACGGATTCGTCTCAGGCGTTGAGAATCAACATGTACCAAAGGTAGAGCACGAATCCGACGCAGAGCGGAATTCCGTACGGGAGTTTCACCCAGCGGTCGCGGCGATCCTCGGCTCGCTTCGCGGCCTGGAGCGGGCTGCCCGTGGCGAACAGTTGGAGGTCCATCATGATTTCGCCGAGGGTGCCGGCGTTCTGTTTGAACTGGCGGCGGATGAGGATCATGGCGAGGCCGAAGACGCCGCCGGCGATGGCGCCGAAGCAGAAGGCCCAGAAGACGACGCCGATGGCGTGGAGGCCGGTGGGCCCGTCGATGCCGAAGAAGGCGCCGGCCCAGGCCCCGAAGCCCATTTGCATCTTCACGTCCCCTTCGCCGACGCCGCGAATGGCGAGCATCGGGAAGAGCAGGGCGAAGCCGACGACGGTTCCCAGGAAGGCGGGCATGAAGCCGCCGTGGCCGCCGTCGATGGCGATGCCCGCGTCGTGCATCAGGCCCAGGCCCCAACCGCTGAGCACGAGCGGCAGCGTGACCCAGTTCGGCACCTTGAGGGCCCAGCCGTCGATGAACGCGGCGAGAACCATGCCGAGGCAGATGACGACGAGCGGCCCGTAGTTGATGCCTTCGGGCGCGAACGCCGCCCAGATTTGATGGCTGACGAAGGCGGCTCCCATCCACAGAACCGCGAACAGCGGCATGCGGGAGAGCTTCACCAGAAACTCGCGATCGATGCCGAGATCGTCCGCGGCCGGTGCGGCGGCGGTCGGGGCCGGCGGGGTCAACAGGTTCTGCGCCATCGGGTCGGTTCCTCGAAACGGGTGTTGCGGTCGTCCTGAGAGTCGTGCCGTTCGCGCAACGAGCCGAGCCCACCGGCCCGGCTCGCGAAGCAAGTCTTCAGACCGTTCGATCTCGAATCAGCTGCTGCTGGACGAGGTCGAGGACGGCGGCTGAATCGACGAACCGACGAAGCTGAACGTCGAGTTCGCGTTGCTCCCGAGGGTCGTGATCGCGGCGATGCACACCACCACGATGAGGGCCAGCATCACGGCGTATTCCACCGCGGTCGGGCCATCTTCCTTCTTGATGAAGTTCACGAGCGTTTTCGTCACGGCGCGCATGTTCCAGTCTCCCGTTGGATGTTGAGTGTCTCTCGAGCGTGGGTGGCCTCGGCGTGAGGTCGGGTTCCCCGTCCCGACTTCCCGCCGGCCTCGGGTCATGAACCCGAGGGCCCGGCCGATTTTTGCAATTCCGGATTCGAGTACGCCGAGTTCGTCTTGTTGCCGATGTTGCTCACCGAGATCACCACGGCGATGATCAGCGCGAGAACGACGGCGTACTCCACTGCGGTGGGGCCGTCTTCCTTCTTCAGGAAGGCGATCGCGGCCCGCTTGAACCGGCCGATCATGGCTTCACCTCGAAGCGTCGCGGCGAGGAGGGCCGAAAGGCCCGGACCGTCGCGGCATGGCGGGTGCCCGGATTCGTTCCTGTCGCGGCTGTGGGTCGGAACTGTCCGGGCCGATGAACCAATCATCGCGACCGGCGTCGTTCCCCTGCGGCAGGAGGAATCGGGTCCTTTGGTTGCCGAGTCGATCCGGCAGCGACTGACGTTCGACTCACGCCGCAACCGTAGGTCGCGCCGCGGGGCGAGTCAAATCGCGAGGAGGTGGATTTCCAGCGGACCTGCGGAGTTTTCCGGCTTTGCGACTTGTGCGGGCTCAGCTCGACTCCGGCGATTCGGGTCGGAGCGTGGAGAAATTCTCACCAACGCAGAACGGCGGTGCCCCAGGCGAGGCCCGCGCCGAAGCCGCAGAGCAACACCAGTTCGCCCGCTTTCAGGCGGCCCTCGGCGGCGGCCTCGTCCAACGCGATCGGGATCGAACCGGCGGACGTGTTCCCGTACCGCTCCAGATTGTTGAACACCTTCGACCGCGGAATGCTCAGCACGTCCACCGCCGCGTTGATGATGCGGATGTTCGCCTGATGCATCACGTAGAGGCTCACGTCGGACGATTTCAGCCCCGCGGCCGCAAGCACGTCCTGAATCGTGTCGCAGACGATGTCCACGGCCCAGCGGAAGACGGCGCGGCCGTCCATGAACATGAAGTGCTTGCCTTCCTGAATCTGCTCCGGAGTCGGCGGGTTTCGGCTGCCGCCGGCCTCGCGTTGAAGCAGCGGGCCGCCCGATCCTTCCGAGCCCATGCTGTACGCGAGGATGCCGCGATCGGCCGGTCCCGGCTCCACGAACACGGCCCCGGCTCCATCCCCGAACAGCGGGTAGGTCTTGATGTCGTCCGGGTTGAGCACGCGGGAGTTGGTGTCGCCGCCGATCACGAGGGCCCGCTCGGAGAGTCCGGCCTTCACGTAGGCGGCCGCGGTGATGAGCGCATACATGAAGCCGGCGCACGCCGCTTCCACTTCGATGGCCGGGCCGACCATTCCGAGGCGATCCTGAACCAGACACGCGGTACTGGGAAAGGACATGTCCGGCGTGAAGGTGCCGAGCACGAGCAAGTCGCAATCTTTGGGGCCGAAGCCGGTCTTGGCGAAGAGATCGTTCGCGGCGGCGACGCAAAGGTCCGATGTGGCCTGATGTGGGGCGGCGTGGCGGCGTTCGAGGATCCCCGTTCGCTTCACGATCCAGTCCGAATCGAATCCGAGGCGGGCATGCAGATGGTCGTTGGCCACAACCATCTCGGGCACGTATTTGCCCGTGCCGACGACACGGATCCCGGTCAGGGTGCGGCAGCGTGGGAGTGGCAGTACGCGATCGCTGCTCATCGGTCGAACGTCCCGAAGTGGCGGGAAGGAAAGTATATGCATGAGACGCGCCCGCGGGCAACGGCACCCGGGCGAGGCTATTCCGCGCCGATGGGTTCGAGTTCGTCCGCAGGGGGAGTCGCGTCGCCGGCGAGTCGGGAGTCGTCCGTTCGGAATTGCTCCAGCTTCTTGTGAAGTGTGTTGCGATTGATGCCGAGTCGTTCCGCGGCCTTGATCTGCGTGCCGCCGAGTTGTCGCATCACTTCCTCGATCAACTCGCGTTCGAGCCCGTCCACGAGGAAAGGATGAAAACCCTTGAGCCCGCGCGGGAGCGGGGTCTGGAGCCCGGCGCGGACGAGGTTGCGAATCAGCGTGGGCACGTCGTTCGCCGCGGTCGCGCCTTTCATCGGCCGAAGCGAGTACCGCGGCCGGCCGAAACGCAGCATCTCCGGCGGAATGGTCCCGCCATCCGCCATCACCACGAGCCGTTCGAGCGTGTTCTCCAACTCGCGAACGTTGCCGGGCCAGTCGTGCGACTTGAGCGCTTCGATCACGGGAGCGGTGAGGTCCGGAACCGGGCACTTGTGCGTGTCCGCGTACCGCTTGAGAAAGAACTGGGCGAGCGGGGCGATGTCCTCGCGCCGCTCGCGAAGCGGCGGGAGGGCCACCGGAATCACGTTCAACCGGAAGTAGAGGTCTTCGCGGAAACTGCCGGCCTCGACGAGTTCTTCCAGGCTCGCGTTCGTCGCGGCGATCACGCGCACGTCCACACGGATGGTCTTCGAATCGCCGACACGTTCGAGTTCACGCTCCTGCAGCACGCGGAGAAGCTTCAACTGGAGCTGAGGCGACGTGCTGTTGATCTCGTCCAGAAAGATGGTGCCGCCGTGAGCCGCCTCGAAGCGACCGACTTTGTCCGAGACGGCGCCCGTGAACGAGCCCTTGATATGTCCGAAGAGTTCGCTCTCGAGCAGGTTCTCGTGGAGGGCGCCGCAGTTCACACGGACGAACGGACCGCTGGCGCGGCGACTCAACTTGTGGATCGCCTTCGCGATGACTTCTTTGCCGGTTCCGGTTTCGCCGATGAGCAGAACGGTGGTGGGGCGCGGCGCGGCCAATCGCACGAGGCGATACACGTCCTGCATGGCTGAAGCCGTGCCCACGATTTCGGGAAGCGGCGGCTCCACATGCTCGTTTCTGGGCATCAGTCCATCGCTTCCGGGAGAGGAAGTCGAGGAATCCCGTCCAAAGTCCATTCTTGCTTAGAAATGATAGGCGACCATGCCCGCGGAAGCAACACCCGTTGCCGGAATATCGCGCAGCAAGACCCTTGAACCAACGCCGACTCGAGCTCTACGAGTGTGGCACACTGGCCATCGCCGCGGAGATTGACTAACGCGTCAGTATCGACAGGAGAATTCCATGCTGCGTTCAGTGGCTGTTCTGTTTCTGCTCCCGATGTTCGCTCAGGCGGCCACGGGGCCATGGGATGTGCCCGCGATTCAGAAGGCGGACGTGAAGCCCGAATGGGGCCCGGATCGCGGCGCGGGCAAGGCCCGTGAGGTGTACTTCGTCGGCGAGCCGTACAAGGGCAAGCCGACTCGCGTGTTCGCCTACTATGCCCGGCCAGCAGGCGAGGGGCCGTTCCCCGGCGTCGTCTGCGTTCATGGCGGCGGCGGGAAGGCCTTCGACAAATGGGCCGAACATTGGGCCGCCCGCGGCTACTGCGCCATCGCCATGGACCTCGCCGGAAACGGGCCCGCGGGCAAGCTCCCGGACGGCGGCCCCGGCCAGGACGACGACTCGAAGTTCCGCGACTTCACCGACGCGGACGCGAAAGACATGTGGACCTACCACGCCGTCGCGGCCGTGCTTCGCGCCCACACCCTGCTTGCGAGTTCGAAGGACGTCGACAAGGACAGGATCGCCGTGACCGGAATCAGTTGGGGCGGGTATCTCACATGCATCGTCGCGGGGTTGGACGACCGCCTGAAGGCGGCCGTGCCAGTGTACGGTTGCGGGTTCCTTCATGAAAGCAGCGTGTGGAAGTCGCGGTTGGACGGCTTCGCCGCCGAACGGCGCGACCGCTGGGTGAAGAACTTCGATCCGTCCCAGTACCTCCCCGGCGTGAAGTGCCCCATCCTGTTCCTCAACGGCACGAACGACTTCGCGTATCCGATGGACAGCTACAAGAAGTGTCACGAACTCGTGAAGAAGGACGCGACCGTGAGCGTCCGCATCCGGCTGCCTCATGGTCACATCTGGACCTTCAAGGAAGTGGACACGTTCATCGACAGCCATGTGAAGGGCGGCAAGAAACTCGCGACCTTCTCGGAATTCACCGTAAAGGACGACACCGCGACGGCGAAGATCGCCTGCCCGGTGAAGATCATGAGCGCGAGCCTGCACTATGCCGTGGCCGAAGGGCCGTGGGCCAAGCGCGAGTGGAAAAGCCTTCCGGCCGAAGTGAAGGATGGCGTCGTGACCGCGAAGCTTCCCGCGGCCCGTCCGCTCGTCCTCGAACTCGCCGCGACCGACGAACGTGGTCTTGAAGTGACCACGACCCATGCCATCGTGAAGTGAATGGAAATGCGAACGCCGCGAGACGATGCACGAGGGATCTGGGACGCGGCCGTGGCGGCGGCGCGGCCGGGACCGCTCGTCGAGAGATTCTTTCGCGACGATCCGCTGGCTCGCGAGATCCGTGCCGCGTCGCGTGTCGTCGTCGTGGGTGCGGGCAAGGCCGGCCGGGCGATGGCCGAGGGGCTCGAAGCCGCCCTTCCCGATCGACCGCTCGTCGGCCTCGTCAACGTGCCCAAGGGGGTGCACGGCTCGCTTCCGCGGATTCGACTTCACCCCGCACGGCCGCAAGGGGTGAACGAGCCGACTGCGGCCGGGGTCGCGGGCACGGAGGAGATGCTGGCGCTGCTCGGCTCCGCCGGGCCAGGCGATGTCGCTGTCTGCTTGCTGTCCGGCGGCGGCTCCGCGCTTCTGCCCGCCCCTGCGGCCGGCGTCACGCTCGACGACAAGCTCGCCGTCACGAAACTGCTTCACCGCAGCGGCGCGACCATCGACGAGATGAACTGCGTTCGCAAACATCTCTCGCGGGTGAAGGGCGGCCGCATGGCCGAAGCCTTTCGCGGCGACCGGCTCGTCTCGTTGATCGTCTCCGACGTCGTGGGCGACCCGTTGGACGTGATCGCCTCCGGCCCCACTGCTCCGGACCCGACCACGTTCGAGATGGCCCTCGCGATTCTGAATCGATTCGATCTGCTGAACCGCGTTCCACCCGGTGTGAAGGGCCATCTCGAACGCGGCGGCGCCGAGACGCCGAAGTCGATTCCGCCGAACGTGGTGAATCGCGTGATCGGCAGCAACCGCGTCTCGCTCGACGCGGCGAAGCGCGAAGCCGAGTCCCGCGGGTATCGCGTCTTGGACCTCGGGTCATACGTGGAAGGCGAAACGGCCGCGGTGGCCACGGCCGTGGCCGGCATCGTTCGAAGCATTCGGCGCGACGCCGTTCCGCTCGCTCTGCCCGCCTGCATTCTGATCGGGGGCGAGACGACGGTCTCGCTGGGAAGCGGCTCCGGCCGCGGAGGGCGGAATCAGGAGTTCGTTCTCGCGATGCTCGTGAAGTTGGGCCGCGCCGGAATGGATGGCGTCGTCTCGCTCAGCGGCGGCACGGACGGTGAAGACGGCCCCACGGACGCCGCCGGCGCCATCGCAGACGCGGGCACGCTCGACGTCTCCTCTCTCGAGGCCGAGGACCATCTCCGACGTCACGACGCGTACCCGTTCTTCGATGCCACCTGGGATCTTCTCCGCACGGGGCTCACGGGCACGAACGTGATGGATGTCCGTGTCGTGCTCGTGACCTGAGCCGCTCACCAGTCGCCGACGCTGCCGTCGGAATAGAAGACGCGTTGCGGCAGTTCCTGTTGGAAGGGATGCTTCTTCACCTCGGCCTCGTCGATGACGATGCCGAGGCCCGGCGTCCGGTTCGGCTTCACGATTCGCCCCTTCGGTTCGACCGTGAACCCTTCCTGAACCACGTCGCTCCGCCACGGCACGTCCGCGTGAACCGTTTCGCAGATGATGTAGCTCGGCTGCGAGAAGCCGAATTCGAGGCTCGCCGCGGTGCTGACCGGGCCCTGGGGATTGTGCGGTGCCAACGCGATGCGGTGCGCTTCGGCCAAAGCCGCGATCCGCCGAGCCTCGCTCAGGCCGCCGCAATGCGTGATGTCCACCTGGCACACCTCGCAGGCCCGAGCGTTGAACAGGTCCTTGAACGCGGCGAGATTCGTGACGCGTTCGCCGGTCGCGATCGGCGTGGTCACGGCCTTGTTGATCATCGCGAGCCCGTCCACGCTCTCCGGCCAGCACGGTTCTTCGAAGAAGTAGAGCCCGTAGGGTTCGAGGGCCTTCGCGAACTGCAGCCCCATCGCGGGGCTTGGCCGGGCATGGCAATCGACCATGATGTCGATCGACTCCCCGACCGCCTCGCGCATCGCGGCCACGCACTTCTCCGCGGTGCGGATCGGCTTCAACCCTTCGAGCGGGAGAGTGGGCGGCACGGCCATCGTCTTGAACGCGGTGAAACCGTCCGCCACGGCCTGGCGGGCGAGGTCGGCAAAGCGTTTGGCGTCGTCCGCGGCGGTCTCGTAAAAGTCTTCCATCTTGCCGCCGCCGAGGTGGCAGTAGGTGCGGACATGATCGCGGACCGGGCCGCCCCACAGCTTCGAGCACGGCACGCCGCACACCTTCCCGAGGATGTCCCAGAGGGCGATGTCGATGCCGGCGATGGCGGTGGCGCGAACGATGCCGTGCCCGTGCCAGAAGTGCTGGCGGTACATCATCTGCCAGAGGTGCTCGATCCGCGTCGGATCTTCGCCGATCAGCAACTCGGCGGTGTCCTGCACGGCCCCGACCACGGCCCGCGTGTGCCACTCGAGCGTCGCTTCGCCCCAACCGAAGAGCCCGTCCTGATCCGTGATCACTTTGACGAACACCCAGTTCCGCATCCGGGCGTTGCAGACATGCGTCTCGATGCGTGCGATTTTCATGATGACAGTGTGCGGCGGATGCGTGGATCGCCAACCCCAATGCCCTACGACTCCAGTCGGGATCGTGGTACGATACTTGAACCGGTTCCAAGGTTGATCGGTGATACGGAACTGGAAGCGATCGCTTGGAGGAAGGCGATGTCCGTGACATTGAACGACGAAAAGCTGATCTCGGAGTTGAGCAAAGTGTCGGACTCGGTCGAAGTCCGGACGTCCAACGGTCGATTCTTGGGAACGTTCGTCCCGGCGAGGCCAATTCCCGTTCGGGGCCATGGCGCCTTCCTCGCCAGCTACGCTCCCGAGGACGAGGGGCTCTACGATGCCGATGCAGGCCGGTGACGTTGCACTCGCGGACATTCCGTTCACGGACGGGAGCAGCTCCAAGATCCGACCTGTTCTTGTACTCTGGGTCGAGTCCCAAGACGCGGTCGTCTCGGCGATCACGTCGGCTCCCTCACGTGGCGTCGCTGATGTCGAGTTGAACGATTGGAAGGCGGCCGGGCTCCGAGTCCCGTCCACCGTGAGACTTTCGCGATTGGATTGCCTCGAAGGAATGTTGCTCATCCGGCGACTCGGCAAGATCACGGACGCGGACGCCAGTCGACTTCGAGCCGTCTGGGATTCACACGTCAAACCTCAGTTCTGACGGCCCGAATACAATCGCCTCATGGCAGGAACACCGACCGACACGGGCGACGCGGCTCACTTCGACACCTCGCGGCTGGGCATCGCCCACCCCGGCCGGATCTACGCGAACCTCTCGCCGGCGGAACTCACGGAACTCGCCGTGATCCGGGGCGAGGCCCAGGTCTCGGACATGGGCGCGCTCACGGCCACCACGGGCAGCCGCACCGGCCGTTCCCCCAAAGACAAATTCACCGTGAAAGAAGGGGACGCCGCGGACCGCGTGGATTGGACGTCCAACCAGCCGCTGGATGCCGCCACGTTCTCCCGCCTCCGCGACTTGGTTCGCGCCTACCTGCAATCCCGCGATCTGTTCGTGTTCGACGGCTACGCCGGGGCCGATCCGCGTTATCGGCTCTCGCTGCGGGTCGTCACCGAGAAGGCGTGGCACAGCCTGTTCGCCCGCTGCCTGTTCCTGCGGCCGAAGCCTGAGGAACTCACCGGCTTCGTGCCCGAATGGACCGTGCTCCACGCCGCGGACTTCCACGCGACTCCGAGCTTGGACGGAACCAAGTCCGAGGTCGTGGTCGCGATCAGCTTCGAGCAGCGGCTTGTGGTCGCGGGCGGCACGCACTATGCCGGCGAGATCAAGAAGGCGATCTTCAGCGTGCTGAACTACCTGCTGCCGCAGAAGGGCGTCTTCCCGATGCACTGCTCGGCGAACGTCGGCGCGGCCGGCGACACCGCTCTCTTCTTCGGCCTCTCCGGCACCGGGAAGACGACCCTCTCCGCCGACCCGGATCGCCGCCTGATCGGCGACGACGAACACGGCTGGAGCGAAGACGGCGTCTTCAACATCGAAGGCGGCTGCTACGCGAAGACGATCAAGCTCTCGGCCGCGGGCGAGCCACAGATTTGGAACGCGATCCGCTTCGGCAGCGTGCTCGAAAACGTGCCGCTCGATCCGACGACTCGCAAGCCGGACTTCAACAGCCAGGCTCTCACGGAGAATACGCGGGCCGCGTACCCCGTGGACTACATTCCGAACTGCGAACTGAGCGGCGTCGGCGGGCATCCGAAGAACGTGTTCTTCCTCACCTGCGACGCGTTCGGCGTGCTGCCGCCGCTGGCGCGGCTCACCCCCGATCAGGCTCTCGAATACTTCCTGTGCGGCTATACGGCGAAGGTCGCGGGCACCGAGGCGGGCGTGAAGGAGCCGACGCCGGAGTTCAGCACGTGTTTCGCGAAGCCGTTCCTGCCCCTGCCCCCGAAACGATACGCCACCATGCTGAAGGATCGCCTCGAGCATCACGCCGCACCCGTGTGGCTCGTCAACACGGGGTGGACGGGCGGCCCCTTCGGCGTCGGCCGCCGCATGGAACTCGCCCATACGCGCGCCCTGCTGAAGGCGGTGCTCACGGACTCGCTCAAGGACGTGCCCTTTGTTCCCGATCCGGTCTTCGGCCTCGCCGTACCCACGCGGTGCGCCGGCGTCCCCGATCGCGTCCTGCAGCCACGGGACGCCTGGGCGGACAAAGCGGCCTATGATCTGCAGGCGGCCAAACTTGCGGCACTCTTCGCCGCCGAGGTCAAGAGGTACGCCTGACGCGGGTTCGCCTTATCATGCACCTTGCCCGTCATTCCCACTGGAGCACACGATGCGACTTCATCGTTGGGCCGCGGCTCTGCCGCTTGTCGCCCTCAGCACGCTGCTCGTTTCCGCCGAGGAGAAGACGTTGAACTATCCCGCCACGAAGAAGGTCGAGGTCGTGGACGAATACCACGGCGTGAAAGTGGCGGATCCGTACCGCTGGCTCGAAGACGACGTGCGGAAGTCGAAGGACGTCGCGGATTGGGTCGAAGCCGAGAACAAGGTGACGAACTCGTTCCTGGAAGCGATCCCGCAGCGGGAGCCGATCCGCAAGCGAATCACGGACCTCTGGAACTACGAGAAGATCTCGGCCCCGAGCAAGCACGGCAAGCTGTACTTCTTCTCGAAGAACAACGGGCTCCAGAACCAGAGCGTGCTCTTCGTTCAGAACTCGCTCGATGGCGAGCCGCGGCTGCTTCTCGATCCGAACACGTGGAGCAAGGACGGCACCATCGCCCTCTCCGGCACCGCCATCAGCGACGACGCCAAGTACCTCGCGTACGGCAAAGCCGAAGCCGGCTCGGACTGGAACACCTGGCACGTGCTGGACGTGGCCACCGGCAAGCCGCTGAGCGACGAACTGAAGTGGGTGAAATTCAGCGGCGCCTCGTGGGCCAAGGACAACTCGGGCTTCTACTACAGCCGCTTCCCCGAGCCCAAGAAAGACGCCGCGTTCCAGGCGCTCAACGAGAACCAAGCCCTCTACTTCCACAAGCTCGGCACCCCGCAAAGCGAAGACAAGCTGATCCACGCCACGCCGGAGCACCCCCGCTGGACCATCGGCGGCGGCGTGACCGAAGACGATCGCTTCCTCGTGATCTCCATCGGCGACGGCACCACGAGCCGCAAGGTCCGCGTCGCCTACCAGGACTTCAAGGACGTGAACGAAGGGATCAAGGACCTGATTCCGAACCACGACAACAAGTTCAGCTTCCTCGGGAACGACGGCACGACCTTCTACTTCCAGACGGACTTCAACGCGCCGAAGTATCAGGTCATCGCCATCGACACGAAGAACCCGGACAAGAAGAACTGGAAGACGATCATCCCGGAAGCCGCCGAGACGCTCGACGGCGTCGATCTCACCGGCGACCGATTCATCTGCAGCTACCTGAAGGACGCCAAGACCGTGGTGAAAGTCCACGACATGAAAGGCGCTTTCATTCGCGAGGTGGCTCTCCCCGGCATCGGGACCGCGGCCGGGTTCGGCGGCAAACGCACGGACACCGAGACCTTCTACACCTTCACGAGTTTCACGACGCCGCCGAGCGTCTACAAGTACGACATCCCGACGGGCAAGAGCGCCCTTCTGCGGCAGCCCAAGGTGCAGTTCGATCCGAGCGAGTACGTGGTGGAACAGAAGTTCTACGCGAGCAAGGACGGAACGAAGGTGCCGATGTTCCTCGCCCACAAGAAGGGGCTGAAGTTGGACGGCACGAACCCGACGCTCCTGTACGGCTACGGCGGGTTCAACATCTCGCTCACGCCGGGCTTCTCGATCAGCCGGCTGCAGTGGATGGAGATGGGCGGCGTGCTCGCGGTGGCGAACCTCCGCGGCGGCGGCGAATACGGCGACGCGTGGCACCGCGCCGGAACCAAGACCAAGAAGCAGAATGTCTTCGACGACTTCATCGGCGCGGCCGAGTTCCTCATCGCGGAGAAGTACACGAGCAAGAAAAAGATCGCGATTCAGGGCGGCAGCAACGGCGGGCTGCTGGTCGGAGCGTGCCTCACGCAACGGCCCGACCTCTTCGGCGCCTGCCTCCCGGCCGTCGGCGTCATGGACATGCTTCGCTTCCAGAAATTCACCGCCGGACGATTCTGGACGGACGACTACGGCTCCTCGGACAACAGCGAAGACTTCCTCGCGCTGAACAAGTACAGCCCCTACCACAACCTGAAGCCGGGCACCGAGTACCCGCCGACCCTGGTGACCACCGCCGACACCGACGATCGCGTGGTGCCGGGTCACAGCTTCAAATTCGCGGCGCGGCTGCAAGAGTGCCAGAAGGGCCCGAACCCGACGCTCATTCGAATCGAAACGAAAGCGGGCCACGGCGCCGGCAAACCTACGAGCAAGGCGATCGAGGAAGTCGCCGATCAGTGGGCGTTCCTCGTGAAGACCCTGAACTTCACGCCGACGATCCCGAAGTGACGACGAAATCCGTCGAGAGCGCCAAGGCCGCGCCCTCGACGGAGCCTCCGCCCCGCGATGCCTCCGAAATGGCATTCCCTCGACGACCAGCCAATGGTGAAATGAATCGACTCCGCGGGACGTTTCTGGACGAACTCGAAAACAGGGCGGCTCCTTGAACTCGATCGGATCGCCATGATCTTCACGTCGTCGAAATGCCCGTTGCCGGCGCTGGTCGCGTGGTGCCGCACGCTCAAGCACAGCCTCGGGGCCGGCCTCGATCCGATCAAGATCTTCAAGCAACAGGCGAAGTCCGGGCCGCGGGCGCTCCGCCCCCTCGCCTCCGAACTCGCCGGGAAACTCGCGAAAGGAAGTTCGCTCGAAGACGCTCTCGAGCCGCACCGCGATCGCTTCCCGCCTCTCTTCCTCGAACTCGTCGCCGTCGGCGAGCAGAGCGGCCGCCTCGAGGACACCTTCTCCGAACTCGCGGACTACTACGAGACCACGCTCAAGGTTCAGCGGGACTTCCGCAGCCAGAAGGCCTACCCGGCGATCATGTTCGTCGCGGCCGTGCTGATCGTGTCGGCGTTGGTCTTCGTGTTGGGTGCGCTCGGCAGCGCGCTGGATCCGCTCGGCCTCGGGCTCACCGGCACGAGCGGCGCGGTCACCATCCTGGTCGTGTGCTTCGGAGGCGCCGGAGCCGCGCTGTTCCTGCTGAAAGGCGCCACGAACAAGGTTCAGTGGAAGTGTCGCATCGAATCGTTCCTCCTGATCGTGCCCGCGTGGGGCCCCGCGATGCTGAACTTCGCCCTCCACCGTTTCTGCGTCGCCCTCCGCATGACGCTCGAAGCCGCACTCCGCACCGAGAAAGTGATCCACTACTCCTTCCGTGCCACGTCCAACTCCGCGTTCATCAACCGCACGGGCGCCGCGATCGCCATCGTGAAGAAGGGCGGCGAGCTGAACGAGGCCATCGGCGGCTGCGGCGCCCCGTTCCCGGACGAGTTCCGCGACATGATCGAGGTCGGCGAGGTCTCGGGCGAGATGTCCGAACTTATGGAGAAGCTCTCGGCCAGCTACCTGGAGGAAGCCTCGCGCCGCCTCAAGGACGCCGCCCGGTTCACCAGCTACGCCATTTATGGAATGATGGCCATCGTGCTGATCATTCTCATCTTCACCATCGCCACGAAGGCCTACATCAACCCGATCAACGACGCCGCACGCGGGATGTGAACCTCCTCGCGACGGCCGGTCGAGCCCACGGCCCGGAGCCCGGCATGTTCGCCGCATTGCTCGTTGCCGCCATGTCGCCTCCCGCCACGGATGCCGCCATCGCAAGCGGCCTCGCTTACCTCGACGAATACGGCGCGAACTGGCAGGAATCGCGGAAGTGCGCCTCGTGCCATCATTTGGCCCAGACCATCTGGGTGCTCTCGGAGGCGAAGGCCGCCGGATTCAAGGTGGACGACAAGTTCCTGAAGGACGTCGTTCAGTTCGTCTCGGCGGCGGACAACCGGGCGAAGCTGTTCGTCGACCCGGACCCGAAGATGCCGGAAACCGCAAAGCAACTCAGCGGTGGAGCCGTGTACGCCCTGCTGGCCCTCTCCGCGATCGAGAAGCCCGGCCAGGACGAAGCGGCTCTCCAAGCGAAGGCCGTTCGCCACATCCTCGACCGGCAGGACCAGGACGGCGGATGGGCCACGACGCGAATGCAGCCGATCGTGGACGACCGGCCGACGGCTGCCGCGCTCGTCGCGCTCTCGCTCGCCTCCACGAAACTGGACGGCGATGCGGCCGCGGCCTCGAAAGTCGCTTGGACCAAATCTTTGGCGCTCCTCGGCGAACAAAAGGGGGACGCGGCCGAGCTTCAGTTTCACGTGCTGCGACTCTGGCTGCAGGTGAAGGCGGGCGATCCGGGCGTCGCGGCGTCCGTCGAACGCATACGCAAACTGCAGAACGCGGACGGCGGCTGGTCGCAGGCCAAGGATCTGCCGAGCGACGCGTGGGCCACCGGCCAGACGCTGTACGTGCTCGCCGTGGCGGGCCAGAAGCCGGACGACGCTGCGATCCAAAAAGGCCGGGCCTTTCTCGTGAAGACTCAACTCGGGGACGGCTCGTGGCTCATGAAGTCCCGACCGAAGGGCCTCGAGAAGAAGACGGCGAAGAACCTCGAGCCGATCACCTACGCCGGAACGTCGTGGGCGTTGCTCGGGCTGATTCGAACCACACCCAGGAAATGACGCGGGAGAGTCCGATGATCGTGACGACGGGCAACGAGGTTCCGGGGCACCACATCACCGAGGTGATCGGCATCGTGCGCGGCATCGTGGTGCGCTCGCCGGGGATCAAGCAGGGCATCCTCGGCGGGTTCAAGCAGTTCATCGGCGGGAACATCGAGTCGTTCGCGCAGGTGTGCGATCAGGCCCGCCGCGACGCGTACAAGCGGATGGTCGAACATGCCGAGGAGAAAGAGGCGGACGCGATCATCGGCATGCGGTACGATGCCACGGAGTTCGCGCAGGCCACCACCGAGGTGCTCGCGTACGGCACCGCGGTGAAGATCGTCCGCCAGTGACTCCCGGGTTCAACATGACGGACGACACCGATCTTCCTCCGCTGGTACAACCGGTGGACGCGCCGCGAGCCGAAGCGAAGCCGCCCGCTCCCGCCTTCTGGGAGTCCGTGATCTGGTGCGTGCTGATGCTTGTGGCCCTGTACGGCACGCTGATCGTGGCCGCGGGCGTCGTTTGGGTCGGGGAGGGAGCCGCGAGCGGGGACGTCGAAGCCTTCATGAAGAAGGAACAAGCCGCGCTCGACGCCGCGGCGAAGGACGGCAAAAGCGAGCTTCCGCCGGGGCTCTCGAACGCCGTCGCGTGGGGCATGCTCGCGGGTCAACTCGGAGCGTTCCTCTTCGTGCTGCTCGTCATTCGCGTGCGTGTCGGGAAGGGATGGACCAAGCGGCTCGCCATCCGCCGCCCGGCGCTTTCGCTTCTGCTCCTCGCTTTCCTCGCCACGCCCGGCCTCATGATCCTCCACGGCGGCGTTCACGAACTCGTCCACGCGGCGTTCGGCGTGCAGGCGGACAACTCCACCAGCGAGATGCTGAAGTCCATGTTCGCCGGATGGCCCGCCGCGTTCGCCGTGATCGTGATCGGCATCTGCCCCGGCGTGCTGGAGGAAGTGTTCTGCCGCGGGTTCCTCGGTCGCGGCCTCGTGGCGAAGTACGGGTTCGTGTTCGGCGTCGGGCTCACGTCGATCTTGTTCGGCCTGCTGCACGTGCTGCCGCTGTACGCGCTCGGCACGATGTTCATGGGAGCGACCCTGCACTTCACGTACATCACCACGCGGTCGCTCTGGGTGCCGATTCTGATTCACGCGTTCAACAACGGCATCACGATCCTGGCGACGCTCGGCACGATCCGCCTCGCGGCCGCGGAGCAGGAAGCGGCCACGTTGGACGTGTGGATCTACGTCGCGTCCGTGGTCTCGGTCGTGGGATTGTTCGCGGCGTTGTGGTCGGGTCGGGAGAAGTGGGAGTCCGACGAGCCGCCGCAGTATCCGACTTTGGAGACGCCTCCGGGCGGCTCCCCGGGGGAACTCCGCCGCCGCGAGAGCCCGAACCCCGTCGCCGCCGCGGTCGGCGTGCTTGCCACCGGCGTGCTGCTGTATCTCGTGTTCAAGTGAACGCGATCAGTCTCGGAGCGCCTTCAGGATCGCGTCCGCGAACGCGTCGGCATGTTCGGGGCCGGATGCGGTGACGATCTTGCCGTCCGTGAGCACCGCCTGATCCTTCCACTTGATGGGACGTGAACTGAACGCGGGCAGGTCGCGGAGCGGGGAATGGGCCGCGACGGCTTTGCCGTCCAATGCGCCGTGTGCGGCGAGGATCGCTTGGCCTTCCGAGATGGCCGCCAGCACCGCGTTCTTGTTCTGGAATCGCGAGATCACCGACCCGGCGGCGTAGAAGCCGCCCCGCATTTCGGTTCGCGCGAACTCGCTGGTGTTGCGGCCGACGAAGATCACGGCGCCGAACTCGGATACGTCCAGCGTCGGCGTCAGCGTCAGGTCCGTATCCACGCTCTCCTTGTTGGGAGTCACCGAGACGCGGTTCGGCCCCGTGGCGGTGGACACGCGCACGCCCGCGGCTTCGAGCCGACGGCGAACCGGAAGGTAATCGTTCATCCACAGGCCGAACGACGGCAGCACGAACAACACCCGTGCGTTGGTCTTCACCGCGGGCGGCGGCGTCGGGTTCTTCGACGGGGGCGGAGCGGGCGTGCTGTTCGGCTCGTTCTTCGCCGCGATCTTCTCGGGCTCGTCCGGGATCAGTTTGCGGATCAGCTTCACCGCGCCGCCGATCACCAGCCCGACCACCACGATGCCGATGATCGTGCCGATCAGCTTGTTGCGTTTCTCGCGAGCCAGTCGGGCCTGCTTGCGGCTCGGCTTCTTCGCCCGCGGTTGTTCCGGAGTCTCGGCCTCGACCTCCGTTCGCGATTCGAATTTGAAGTCGTTGCGGCTCGGCGGAACGACGATGGCTTCGACCACTTCGAAGGCCGGTGGCGCAGTCGGCGCCAGGGAACCATCGTGCCCCTTGGCGAAGGGAGCAAGCGCGGCCGCGACCTCGCTGGGAGTCGAGAACCGATCCGCGGGCCTCTTCGCCATCAGCTTCGACACGATCTGCAGAAGCCCGTCGGGCACGTCCGGCCGGGTGGCCTCGATCGGTGCGGCCTGCTCTTCCGTGTGAGCCAGCAGTTTGTCGATGAGCGTGGCGGCCTTCGCGAACGGCGGCCGCCCCGTGAGGAGGAAGTACAGCGTGCAGCCGAGCGAGTAGAGATCCGCGCGGATGTCCACCTTGCTCGAGTTCTTGGCCTGCTCCGGCGAGAGGTAATCGGGCGTGCCCATGATGAGATTCGGGGCCGTGGCCGCGTGCCGCGGCTTGCCCGGCTCCCCGTTCGTTTCGATGTCCCGCGCCAAACGAGCGAGACCGAAGTCGAGGATCTTCACCTGCCCCTTCCGCGTCACCATCAGATTTTGCGGCTTGATGTCGCGGTGGACCATGCCCTTGTCGCAGGCGTGTTGCAGGCCCTGAGCCACTTGCCGGGCGAAGTGGCAGGCCATGGTGACGGCCAGCGGCCCGCGGCGAGCGACCAGCCGATCGAGGCTGATCCCTTCCACGTACTCCATCACGAGGAAGTGGAGCCCGCCCGCCTCGCCGGCGTCGTGCGAGATGACGATGTTCGGATGCGAGAGTTTGCCCGCGGCCTTCACTTCCTGGCGGAAGCGATCCACGGCCGCCGGGTTCGCCGTGAGGTGCGGAGCGAGCAGCTTCAGAGCCACCACGCGGTCCATCACCTTGTGCTCGGCCTTGTACACCACGCCCATGCCGCCTTCGCCGAGTTGATCGAGAATCCGATATTGCGGGTGATTGGCGAGCGGCAGCGGGATCTTGGGATTGAAGAACTCTTCGGGCGAGGCGAAGTTCGGATCGCTGACGGCGGGCGCGGCGTTCGTGTTGTGCAGGTCCCCGGAGGGTACGACGATCGTGGCGCTGCGTTCCTGGCCGAGCGCGGCACAGCATGTGTCGCACGAAGCGAGATGCTCGGCGACGACGACGCGCTCTCCCGGCGGCAGTTCGCCCCGGCCGAACGCCTCCAGTACCGCCGATTCCGGGTGTTCGCTCCCCGCCACGCCGCCTCCTCGCGTGAACCTACCCCTTAACATGGCACGAGAACCCGACGGTGGAAACGGAAAAACCGCCGCGGCGAGACTCTCCGCCGCACTGGATGAACCCCGCGAGCGCCTCTAAGAAAGGGAGTCCAGCAGGGGGGCACGAGCATGCATCCGCACAAACCGCACATGGACCGCCACGCGGGCACCGACGCGAACAAGGCGTTCCTGCACAAGATCAGTCGGCAGAAGATCGACCCTGCGCCGGTGGCCGGCGGCGTCTCCGCCGCGGACCTGCTCGACGGTGCCTTCCTCTCTTACAACGCCGGCCGCCTCCGCGAGGGGTGCCAGCTCTTCGTGAAGAAAATGCTCGCGGAGAACGGCACGATCGGCCTCGCGCTCAGCGGCGCCCTCACTCCCGCCGGGCTCGGCATGTCCTGCCTCGTGCCGCTCGTCGAAGCCGGTTTCATCGACTGGATCGTCAGTACCGGAGCGAATCTCTACCACGACACTCACTACGCCCTCGGCATGGATCTCTTCCAGGCCGGACCCAACCTCCCGGATCTCGAACTCCGCGAGAACCAGGTCATCCGCATCTACGACATCGTGTTCGACTACGAGAACCTGCTCGGTACCGACGCGTTCTTCCGCACCCTCTGCCGCGGCGAGGCCTTCCAAGAAACGATGGGCACCGCCGAGTTTCACGGCTTGGTCGGGAAGTATCTCGCCGAGCGAGAACAACAAACGGGCCGCGTCGGGAAGTCGCTCCTTGCCGCGGCCTACCGTTGCGGCGTGCCCGTGTTCACGAGTTCCCCCGGCGACTCCTCCATCGGGATGAACCTCGCGGCGCTGATGCTCGAGGGTTCGAAGCTCCGCATCGATCCGCTCCGCGACGTGAACCAGAGCGCGGCGATCGTCTGGGACGCGAAGGCGAGCGGCGGCCTTTCCTCCGTGTTCATTCTGGGCGGCGGCTCGCCCAAGAACTTCATGCTGCAAACGGAGCCGCAGATTCAGGAGGTGCTCGGCCTGCTCGAAGCCGGGCACGACTACTTCCTCCAGTTCACGGACGCGCGCCCGGACACGGGCGGTCTCAGCGGGGCGACGCCCTCCGAAGCCATGACGTGGGGCAAAGTGGATCCGGACAAGCTGCCGGACTCGGTGACGTGCTACATCGACTCGACCGCGGCCCTGCCGCTGCTCACGGCCTACAGCCTGACGCGGCACGAGAAGCGCCCGCTGAAGCGACTTCTGGACAGGTTGCCCGAGTTGAATCGCCGCCTCGAAGCGGGCTACGCCGAGACCATGAAACGCCGAGCCGAGTGATCTCGGACGGACGTCGCATCAGGCGTTCACAACCGCGATGGCCTCGATTTCGATGAGCCAATCCGGCACGACCAGCGCTTTGACGCCGACCAGCGTGCTGGCGGGCGGGTTCGTGGCGCTCAGATACTTCTTGCGAATCTCGCGGATGTGAGGCACGTGCTCGGCGGCGAGCCCCACGACGTAATACGTGATCTTCACCACGTCGTCGAACGTGGCTCCCGCCGCGGCGAGGCACGCCTTCAAGTTCTCGAACGTGCGTTCCGTCTGAGCGCGCATGTCGCCTTTGCCGATCACTTCGGCCTTCTCGTTCACGCTGACCTGACCCGAGATGTAGATCGTCTTGCCGCCCGTGGCGGTGACGACGTGCGAGAATCCGTTGGTCGGGTTCAACGAGGCGGGGTTGAGGAATTGCTTGCTCATCGGTGTCGTCCTGGGGTGGGTGGTGATTCACGTTCGAGAGGTCGGAAGCAGGCCGCGTTCGCGGAGAAGCGTCGTCACGAGGGCGACGCCCTCGTTCACGGCGTGGCGCGAGGCGTCGAAGGTCAGGTCGGGATGCTCGGGGGGTTCGTAGGGGTCGTCGATGCCGGTGAAGCCGAGGCCGCGACCGGCGGCGACGGCGGCACGGGCCTGTTTGTAGAGCCCCTTCGGATCGCGGGTCTCGCAAGCCTCGATCGGCGTGTTCACGTGTACTTCGAGAAAAGGGAGCCCCGCGGCGGCGTGGATCGCCCGCACCGCGTCTCGATCCTTGCGGTACGGGCTGACGAAACTCACCAGCGTGAGGAGGCCCGCGTCCGCGAACAGCTTCGCGACCTCGCCGATGCGGCGGATGTTCTCCGCGCGATCCTCGGGAGCGAAGCCGAGGCCGAAGCGGCGTGCGGTCGCGTCGTCCGCGCCGCGAGTCTCGGAAAGAATCCTGGGGCTGGCGTTGAGGCCGAATCGGATGTTGTCGCCGTCCAGCACGTAGGCGGCGTGACCGGCGCGAACAAGGGCGTGCTCGAGGGCGACGGCGAGTGTGCTCTTCCCCGAGCCCGAAAGGCCGGTGAACCAGAGCGTGGCGCCGCTTTGTTTGAGAAGCGAGGCACGGTCCCCCCGCGAGACGCTGCCCGCGTGGTGGAAGATTTGCGTGGGCCGGGAATCGGACATGGAATCAGTCTAGGGAGCGCGGGCCTCTCGCCCGCGCTCCGGACATCACCCGCAATCCGCGGGCGAGTTGTCCAGTTGAGCTTCGACCTGCCCGACGATCAGCGACTTCACCTTGCGGATCATGTTGGCGCGTTCCGCGCCGGTGAAACCGGCCGCCTCGACCATGCCGTCCACGACCGTCTCGTCGTCCGGGTTGAGCTTCTCGGTGGCGGCGATCCCGATCGCGGGATCGTCCAGTTCCCAATCGCTCTGCCGAGCCGCGACGACCTGATCGGCCAACGTGCGTGCAGTGGTTTGCATCGTGATTCCTCCCGGTGATGAGGGGCGAACTTCGGGCGATGCGATCGGGGAGAGGTCGAACGCGAGTGAACGAAGAGAATTGTACCCGTTGCGAGAGTCGTGTGAAGCGCAAAACGAAATCGTGCTTCGCGGCTTCGCCGCGCGAGTCCCCGACCGGCGTCGCGAGTCCATAGGATACCGACCTGCCCGCTTGGCCCCATCGGAGCCCGATGTGTCGTCGTTCACCCGCTCGCTCGTGCTTGCCGTCGCCGCCATCGGCTTCCTCTTCGACACCTACGAACTGCTGATGTTCCCCGTGATCGGGACCGACGCGGTGGGCGAACTCGTTCGCGTGAATCCGGACGGCACCACCGCCGCCCTCTGGACCGAGATCGGATTCGATCCCGGCGAATCGAAGAAGGGCGTGGACTCGCCGGACGACCACGAGCGGGTTCGGGCATGGGCCGGCCGCATGCTCTGGATCGCGGCCCTGTGCGGCGGCGTGTTCGGGCTCCTCGGCGGGTTCCTCGTCGATCGCCTCGGCCGCAAGACGGTCATGATCGGCAGCATCATCGTCTATTCGTTCTCGCCCGTCGCCGCGGCGTATTCCACCGAACTCTGGATGCTCATCCTCTTCCGCTGCACCACGTTCATCGGCGTGTGCGTGGAGATGGTCGCGGCCGTGACGTGGTTGGCGGAACTCTTCGAGAACAAACGCACCCGCGAACTCGTGATCGGGTGGACACTTGCGTGCGCTTCGCTCGGCGGCATCTTCGTCACCGAGGTGTACAGCTTCATCGTGGCCGAGATGAAGACGCATCCCGAAGGCGCGACATGGCTGCCGGTGCAGGCCTCGGCGTGGCGCTACACGCTGCTCACGGGCCTCGTGCCCGGCGCTCTCATTCTGTTGTTCATGCCCTTCGTGCCGGAATCGAAGGTGTGGTCCGAGAAGAAGAAGGCCGGCACCCTGGGCCGACCGCGATTCTCGGAACTGTTCTCGCCCGCCCTCGTGCGAACGACTCTCGTCACGGCCGCGCTCTCGGCCTGTGCCTACGCCGCGGCGTTCGGCGCCCTGCAACTCACCCCGCTCCAGATGGCGCCCGCCCTCGTCCCGGAATTCGGCAAGCGCCAGGCCGAGATCAAGGGCGAGGTCGAACGCCTGAACAAGTTCAAGGCCTCGCTCAAGGACCAAACCGCGGAGAGCCAGGCCGCCGGGAAGAAGCAACTCGAGAAGGGCTTCGCCGAGGTCAAGAGCCGCGGCAACGATCTGAAGCAGGACGTGAAGGCGAAACGCGGCAACATCCAACGCTGGCAGGAACTCGGCGGGCTCACCGGCCGCATCCTGTTCGCCATTCTGCTGATCTTCCTCCCGAGCCGGTTGCTCCTCCGCATCTTCCTGATTCCCGGCATCTTCTTGTTCCCGCTCACGTACCTCGAACTGATCAAGGGCGAGTACGCGGTGTTCGCGACGGCGATCTTCTTCTGCGGGCTGCTCACGGTGGCGCAGATGAGCTACATGAGCGAGTTCCTGCCGAAGGTGTTCCCGGTTCACCTGCGGGGAACCGGGGCGGCGTTCGCCACGAATGTCGGGGCACGCATGATCGGCACGATGGCGGCGACGTTGAACACGGAGGTGCTGTCGCAGATGCTGACGACGCCGGACACGCCGAACCCGTTCAAAGTGGCGACGGCCGCGGCCGCGATCGGCGGCACCGTCTACTTCGTCGCCTTCTGCCTCACCTTCCTCCTGCCCGCGCCACGCGAACATGGCGCAGAGTGACTCCCGGAGCACCCGCGATGAACGACCTGACTCGACGGGCCGCGTTGGCCCTGGCGGCGACGGGAGCCACGACCGCGCTCGGCTCCGCGGACGACGTGAAGAAGGCCGAGCCGAAGACGGACCGCGATCGCGTGATCGCTGTCGGCATGACCGAAGCCGAGGCGGATTGTTGGGCCGCGATCGCGGACGCTGCCGGCAAGTTCTTCGCCCTGCCGAAGATTCACGTGATGGACGACCACGAGGTGGCGCACGCGGTCCACGTCATCCAGAACAAGTTGCTCGCGCGGCCCACGTACCGGAAGTATCTCGAACTCGCGAAGGCGGCGGACAAGAAGAAGTGATCGCGCCATGATCCGCACGCGGATGATCTTCGGAACGCTGTTGGCGGCCGCGGCCGCGGGCATGCTCGTCGCGGATCGCTGGTTCGCGCCGTGGTTCCCGTTCCTGTTCGCGTGCCTGATGGCGATCGGCGTGCTGGCCACGCGGGAACTCGTGCGTCTCTTCCCGGCCGCGTTCCGGCCGCCCCACTGGCTGGCGATCGGCGGAACGTGCCTGATCCTCGCCTCGAACTTCGCCGGGCCCGCGGGCGTCGGGTTGCGGTTCGGCGATGTCTTCGTCGCGGCCGTTCTCGTGGCGTTCCTCGTGGAAATGCGGCAATACCGCGAACCGGGGCACGCCATCCCGCGTCTCGCACTCACGACCTTCGCTTTCGCGTACCTGGGAACGCTCGGCAGCTTCTTCGCGCAGATCCGTTGGCTCGGCGACCCGGACCGCACGAGCCTGCTGCTGGCGCTCGTGATCTTCGTTCCCAAATCCGGCGACATCGGCGCGTTCTTCACCGGCACGTTCTTCGGCCGACACAAGATGACGCCGACGCTCAGCCCGAAGAAGACGTGGGAAGGATTTGCCGGCGGGATGCTCGCGGCGATGGGAATGGCGATCGGATTGTCCTTCGTGGGCGACGCGTTCCGGCATGGTATTCTGGAAGCGGCGGCGTTCGGCCTCGCCGTCGGCGTCGCCGGCGTGCTCGGGGACCTCGCCGAGTCGCTGATCAAACGCGACGGCCAAAGCAAGGACGCCGGTGCGGGCATTCCCGGATTCGGCGGCCTGCTCGATGTCGTCGATAGCGTGCTGTTCGCCGCCCCCGTGGCGTATTGGTGGTTCCTTTATGTCTGAACCGACACCCCACTCCCGAACGCTGACCCTCGACAACCGCGAGGAAGCGATCATCCTGTTCGGCCCGCGGGATTCGTTCCTGCGCACGATTCGGGACGCGCTTGGCGTCCGCATCGTGGCCCGCGGCGATCAGCTTCACATCGATGGACCCGAGGTCGCGACCGGCGAGGCGGAACGCGCCTTCCAGCAACTTCGCGCCGTGCTTCGCAAACACGGCAAGCTCACGTCCGAAGACGTGCGCACTGTGATCGAAGTGGTTCACGGCGGCACCGAACGCGGCGCCGCGTCCAGCGTCACGGTCATGGAATCGGGCCGACATCTGCGACCGCGAACGGACGGCCAGGGTCGCTACGTGCAGGCGCTGAAAGGACACGACCTCGTGCTCTGCGTCGGCCCCGCGGGCACAGGCAAAACGTACCTCGCCGTGGGGTGGGCGGTGAGCCTGCTTCGCAGCGGCCAGGTGAAGAAGCTCGTGCTCGTGCGCCCCGCGGTCGAAGCCGGCGAACGCCTCGGCTTCCTCCCCGGCGACATCGCCGCCAAAGTGAACCCGTACCTCCGCCCGCTTTTCGACGCCCTCAACGACATCATGGAACCGGAGCAGGTCCGCCGGTACATGGAGAACGACATCATCGAGATCGCCCCGCTGGCGTACATGCGAGGCCGGACGCTGAACAATGCCTGCATCATCATGGACGAGGGGCAGAACGCGACCGTGGCCCAGACGAAGATGTTCCTCACGCGGATGGGGAACAACTCGCGGGTGATCGTGACCGGCGACATGACTCAGACGGACCTGCCCAAGACGATTCGCAGCGGGCTCGGCGACGCCGTGCAACGACTCAAGGACGTGGACGGCATCGCCGTCGTGTACCTCGACGAGACGGACATCGTTCGCAACCCGCTCGTGTCGCGGATCGTTCAGGCGTACGAAGACCCGACCCCGCGAGCGAAACGTCCCACAAGCTGAGGGCCCGAATGAGTCGGATCTGGAGCGTGGTGAAGCGTGTCTTTCGCGGCGGAGACGAACCGCCGCCGGATCTGGAGGCGACCCTCGCCGAGCTTCGCGCCCGCACGCCCTCACCCGTCTTCTGGCTGCTCGGCAAAACGCAATCGGGCAAGTCGTCCATCGTGAAGTACCTCACGGGAGCGGACGACGCCGCGGTCGGCAGCGGCTTCCGCCCCTGCACTCGCACCTCGCGCGAGTACCAGTTCCCGAGCGCCGAAGCTCCGCTGCTCACGTTCCTGGACACCCGCGGCGTGGATGAACCGGGCTACGACCCGAAGGACGACCTCGCCGCGTTCGACGCCCGCGCCCACGTGATGATCGTGACCGCGAAAGCCACCGACTTCGCTCAGGGGAACATTCGCCACGCGTTGGAACCGATCCGTGCGATGAACCCCGGCCGCCCCGTGATCCTCGCCGTCACGTGCCTGAACGAAGCGATCCCGCGACAGCCGCATCCCACGCCGTATCCGTTTTCCGACGACGCGCCGTCGAACGTGCCCGAACCGCTTCTCCGGTCCATTGAAGAACACAAGCGGGCGTTCGCGGGCCTGTTCGATCGCTGCGTGCCGATCGATCTCACGAAGGCGGACGACGGCTTCCCCGACCCGCACTACGGCGGCCCGGCCCTGAAGCGGGCCCTCCTCGAAGCCCTCCCCGGCGCCTACCGCCAGACGCTCCTCCGACTCAAGGACGCGACCGACGCGCTGAAAGACATCCACCTCCGGCACGCGCTGCCGATCATCGTCGCGTACAGTTCCATGGCCGCGAGCGCCGGAGCGATTCCTGTCCCGTTCGTGGACCTGGTCATTCTCCCTGGCATCCAAAGCCGAATGGTTCATCACCTGGCCAAGCTTTATGGTCAGCCGATGACGGCCGAGCGGTTCAAGGAAGTGGCGACGTCGCTGGGCATCGGTTTGCTGGCGAGGCAGGCCGTTCGCGAGGTGGCGAAGTTGATCCCGTACGTGGGTTCGGTCGCGGGGGCGGCCGTGGCCTGGGCCAGCACTTATGCGCTGGGCCGCGCCTTCTGCCTGTACTATCAGGAGGTCTGCGCCGGCCACGTGCCGGACACGCAAGCCCTCCGCCGCTTCTACCACGAGCAGTACGCCGCCGCCGAAAAGACCTTCAACGAGAAACCGTAAAACAAATCTCGCCTCTCGTCCATCACCGGAGTGTTCCGCATGCCCGCGATCAGTCCCGAAGCCGCGCTCGAACGCCTCAACTGGCGGTATGCCGTGAAGAAGTTCGATTCCTCGAAGACGATTCCCGCCGAGACGTGGTCCTCGCTCGAGAAGGCGCTGATTCTTGCGCCGTCGTCCACCGGGCTTCAACCGTGGAAGTTCGTGGTCGTCACCGATCCCGCGACGAAGAAGCAGCTGCAACCGGCCGCGTACAACCAGCCGCAAATCGTGGACTGCTCGCATATCGTGGTGTTCTGCGCGAAGGCGCCGCCGACGCTGAAGGACGCGGATCGGCACGTCGAACGCACGGCCGAAGTGCGTGGCGTGCCCGTGTCCAGCCTTGACGGCTTCCGCAAGATGGTGGTCGGCGCCGCGAGCCGGCCCGAAGCCCAGGGCACCGAGTGGGCCGCCCGCCAGGCGTACATCGCGCTCGGCGTCTTCCTCGCCTCCGCCGCGATGATCGGAGTGGACGCCTGCCCGATGGAAGGCTTCGAGCCCGAGAAGTTCGATGAGATCCTCGGCCTCGCGGCCCACGGCGTGAAATCGATGACGCTCGCCACCGCCGGCTACCGCGCGGCGGACGACAAATACGCCGAACTCGCCAAGGTGCGCCTGCCGATCGAGGAAGTGATCATCCGCGTGTGAGGCTCCCATGCAACCGAAAGCCGCCGGACCCAAGGAACTCGGCAAACCGCTGATGCCGCCGTGCCAGATCCTGCGCATCCGCTTCAGCCCGGAGGGCAAAACTCTCGCCGCGGCGTGCAGCGACGCCACGGTGAAACGGTGGGACGTGACCGCGAAGGAACCCAAGGAACTCCCCGCGCTTGTGGGGCACAACGGCTGGGTGACGCAGGTACACTTCCTGAAGGATGCGCTGATCACGTCCGACAGTTGGGGCCGGCTCACCTCGTGGAACGCGGACGGCAAGCCGAATTGGTCCGTCGAAGCGGCCCACGACGGCTGGCTGCGCATGATCGCTTCGAAAGAGGGAACGATCGCCACTTGCGGGAAGGATGGCTTCATCCGCCTGTGGAACGCGGCGGACGGCAAGACGCTCGCCGAGTTCACCCTGAAGGCGGACGCCACCGCGGTCGCCTTTTCGCCGGACGGCAAGACGCTGTTCACCGGGGACCTCTTCGGCCTCGTCCGCGAGCACGACCTTCCCGCGGGCAAGATCCTCCGCACCCTCGAAGCCAAAGAGTTGTACAAGCTCGACCGCATTCAGGATGTCGGCGGCGTCCGCGTGCTGCTCTTCGATCCGAGCGGGAAGACGCTGCTTGTTGCGGGCGCGGTGCCGGTCACGGGCGGATTCGTGCAGACCGTTCCGCTGCTCCTCGCGTTCGAGGTGTCCACCGGCAAGCGACTTTGGCAGTGGAAGGGCGCCGCGGACAACGAAGGATACGTGACGGACCTCGCGTGGAGGCCGGACGGCACGCTGGCCGGCAGCACGAGCGGCCAGCCGGGTCAAGGTCGCGTCTTCCTGCTGAAGCCGGGCGACGCGGCGCCGTTCTTCACCAGCCCGAAGCCAAACGTCCACAGCGTCGCGATCTCGCCGGACGGCGCTCTCCTCGCTGCGAGCCTGACCAACGCGAACAGTTCCGGAAACGGCCGCGTGAAGGGCGCCGGCGGCGAATACCCCGCGAACAACTCCCCGATCCAGTTTTGGGACCTGTCGATTCGATAGTCTTCTTTCTCAAGCACCGAGGTTCTCATGCGTCTGATTTCCGCTTCGATTCTGGTGGTCGCCATGTTCGTCGTCGGCGTGGGGTGCGGCAAGAAAGCCGACCCGGCGCCCACGGGGACGCCTCCTGCCGCGGCCGCGGGCATCGAGGGCGAGTACCTCGTGATCGGCGGCGAGATGTGGGGCAAGGCCGCGACCAAGGACGAGATCGAAAAGGACAGCGTCGCCGAACGCACGATCACGATCACGAAGGACACCATCGAGATGACCATGCTGGGCACGAAGCGCGAGAAGGTGAACTACACCATCGACGCGAGCAAGAGCCCCGCCGAGTTGGACCTCCACATGCCCGGCAAGAAAGGCGAAGAGCCCAAGACCTCGTACGGCATCTACAAGCTGGAAGGCGACACGCTGACGTTCTTCGTCTTCGGCGCGGAAACGAAGAACGCTCGCCCCACCGAGTTCAAGACAGTCGACTTCACGAAGAAGGAGAACGAGAAGAAGCCGGGCGGCGCGCTGATGCTCGTCGCGAAAAAGAAGTGAGCTTCGCCCGAGAGCACGACGGCCTCACCGTCGTGCCCGCGATTCGGTACCTTGAACACAGGTACGCCACGGACTCGCGGAGAGGGGCAACGAATGGGACGCATCTTCGAGAAGCGCAAGTACTCGATCTTCAAGACCGCCGCACAGAACTCGAAAGTCTACTCGAAATACAGCAAGCAACTCTACGTGGCGGCCAAGAACGGCGTACCGGACCCGCACGCGAATCCGGCGCTGCGCAACCTCGTCGAGCGGGCCAAGAAAGACAACGTTCCGAGCCACGTGATCGAGAAGGCGATTCAGAAAGCGGCCGGCGCGGGCGGCGAGAACTACCAGTCCGCACGATACGAAGGGTTCGGCCCCGGGGGCTCGCTCGTGATCGTCGATTGCCTCACGGACAACAACACGCGCACGATCTCGGACGTACGCAACTGCTTCACCAAGACCGGCGCGAAGCTCGCGGCCGGCGGGTCCGTGGTGATGCTGTTCGATCACCTCTCCGTGATTTCGTTCGCGGGCGTGGACGAGGAAAAAGTGCTCGAGGCGCTCTTCGCCGCGGATGTCGCGGTCGAAGAGGTCGAGAACAAGGACGGGTCGATCACGGTCTTCGCGCCGCCCGCCGAGTTCTTCAAGGCCAAGACCGCGTTGCTCGAGGCGTTCCCGGACCTCGAGTTCGAAGTCCAGGAGATCACGTTCCTGCCGAAGGAATCCAAGCGGCTCGAGGGGGACGATGCGGCCATGTTCGAGAAATTTCTGGGCATGCTGAACGACTGCGACGACGTGCAGGACGTGTATCACAACGTCACTCGATCGTGACCGCGCGGCGTGGGCCGCCGCGCGATCGGCCGCTGGATCACAGCCCGTAGAACTTCACGGCGTTGTCGTGGAACAGTTTCTTCTGCTGTTCCTCGGATCGGTCCTTCACCACGGCCATGAGCGCGGTCGCCCAGTCGCCGTACTTCTCGACTCCGAGCAGGCACACGGGCCAGTCGCCGCCGAACATCACCCGATCCGGGCCGAAGACGTCCAGCGTGTGATTGATGATCGGCGCGAGGTCGTCCAGAGTCCACTTCCCGCGGGCCGGGGCGGACGCGATGAACCCGCTCACCTTGCCCACCACGTTCTTCCGCTTCGCGATCGCGGCCATGTCCTTCTTCCACTGCTCGCGTTCGGCCGGTTTGTGCGTGAGCTTGCCGTTGCCGCAGTGATCGAGAATGAACCGCGTGTTCGGGCACTGGTCCACGAGCTTGGCGTGTTCGGGCAGGTCCTCGGGGCGGGCACAGAGGTCGAAGCTCAGGCCGAGGTCGCCGAGCAGTTGAATCCCCTTCACGAACTTCGGATCGAGGAAGTATTCGGGAGTGGTCTCCTTCACATGCAGCACCTGGCGAATGCCCTTCACGTGCTTGCTGCCTTTGAACTGCTTCGCGTACTTGGCGAAGCCCTCGGAGTTGGGCCGCCCGGAGAGCACGGCCGCGCACGTCGGCGTCTTCTTGCTCTCGCAAAGTTCGATGAGATAGTCCGCTTCCTTCTGCTGCTGCTCGGGCACCACGTCCACTTCCATGTACACGGCCTTTACCACGTTCAGGCCTTTGGTCGCCTCCGCGTATTCCTTCGGGGTGAAGTTGTGCCCGAGGATCATTCCTTCGGGCGTCTTCGGGTCGAACCACGCGAGTTTGAACTTCGTGAGATCCCAGAGGTGCTGGTGGGTGTCCACGATGGGGATGGCGTTGGTCACGGGCTTGTCCTGGTTGGCGGCGGCGAGGCTCGCGGTCGTCGCGGCCGCACCGGCGAGGAAGTCACGTCGATTCATGGTCCGTCTCCGCGGGGAAAGGTTGCTGGGGATTCTAGCCATAAACTGAGGCGATGAAGACCACGAAACGCGTTCTCGTCACGGGTTCGGCCGGGCGAGTGGGGCGAGCGGCGGTGCGCGACCTGCACGCGCGCGGGCATCATGTCCTCGGGTTCGACCTCCGGCCCACGCCCGGCATCCCGCCCGAGCAATCCGTCGTCGCCACCCTTGCGGACGTCGCGGCGTTCCGATCCGCCGCGGTCGGCGTCGACGCCATCATCCATCTCGCGGCCACGCCGGACGACATTCACTTTCCGCGGAACGATCGCGACGACAACTTCCTGCACGAACTCGTGCCGAACAACGTGATCGCGCCCTACCACGTGATGGAAGCCGCCCGCACGCTCGGGGCGCCTCGCGTGATCCTCGCCAGCACGGGCCAGGTGATCGACGGCCACCTGCGGGCCGGGAACGTTCCGGTGACGACCGACGTGCTCCCGCAGCCGCGGTACCTGTACGCGTGCACGAAGGTGTTCCTCGAAGCGCTCGGGCAAGTTTACGCGAAGGAGCACGGGATCGCGGTGATCGCGGTGCGACTCGGGTGGTGCCCGCGGGACACGGGTCAGGTGAACGAGATCGCGGGCGGCGCGTCGTTTCAGGACGTGTACTTGAGCCCCGGCGACGCCGGCCGCTTTTTCTCGGCCGCGGTCGAGGCCGATCCGCTTCCGCCGTTCAGCGTGCTCTACGCCACGAGTCTCTTCACGCATCAACTCCGTTACGATCTCGTCGAGTCGAAGCACGTCCTGAACTGGGAGCCGCGCGACCGATGGCCCGCCGGATCCACGGACGACTTGAACGGAGCGTGACGACTCGCTTTCAGCCTGGAATCGGTTCGCCGCGGAGGCCGGAGAGGCCTTCGCTGCCGAGGCGGATGAGCGTGGCGCCGACCTGCACTTCGAAGAGATCGTCGAGCGGTTGATAGGTCAGAATGCGGACGGCGGCGCCGGGCATGAGGCCGAGTTCCTGCCAGTGGCGAAGGCGGTTCGGGTCGTCGTCCTGGGCTTCGCGGATGATCACGTCGTCGCCGGCGCGGAACTCGGAGAGTCGCTTCAAGTCCCGGTGGCGAAGTTCGCCGTCGCTCGTGGGGATGGGATGGCCGTGCGGGTCTTCGAGCGGTTCTCCCAGATGCCGGGCGATGGCTTGCTCGAGCCGCGGCGAGATGGCGTGTTCCAGCGCCTCCGCCTCGGCGTCCACTTCGCTCCAGTCCAGTTTCAGCACTTGCGTGAGAAACAACTCGACGAGCCGATGGCGGCGAATCACGCGGAGGGCTTCCCGAAGGCCGACGGGCGTGAGTTTCGCGCCGGAGCCGGGCGTGTACTCGATCCAGCCCGCATCCGCGAGGCGCTTCAGCATGCCGGTGACGCTAGGCGCCTTCACCCGCAGCGCGGCTGCGATGTCCGCCGGGGACACGACGGCGCTCGCGCCCCCGAGGCGGTGGATCGCCTTGAGGTAGTCCTGCACCGCGGGTGAGGGTTGCACCGACATTCCTCCATCCTATGGGCGAAGCGAGTGGAGCGAATGAAGGGGCCGGTTCCGATTCTGCGGAGTGCGCTCGCGAGGCCGTGGGCTCCGGCTTCGCGGGCTGGGGGGAATCCGCGGACGGCGGGCGAGTTGTCATGCGCCGGAAGTGCGATTCCCGCCTGTTGCCGAAGCCGTGCATCGTGCAAACTCGACATACGGACCGCTCGCGCGGTTCGTGCCCTGCATTGAGTTCGCAACCCGACGTGCCGCGGTGGGGGATCCTTTCATGAGGACGTTTCTCGGTTTGATGCTGCTTTCCCTCGGCGGGACGCTGGGCACGGCGGCCCCGTCGTTCGCCGCCCACCTCGGCTTCTGCCGCTATCCGAAAGCCTGCGTGACGCCGGACCAATGCGTGCCGGACGTGTGCGTCACGACCACGGTGCAATATCAGCCCGTGATCGAGAAGTGCGAGAAGGTCTGCTATCGGCCCGTTTACAAGACGTGCTATCAGCCGCAGACGTGCACCTCTTATCGCACCGTTCAGGAAACGAACTGGTGCGCCGAGAAGTACACGGTCTCGAAGCCGGTCGTCGAGTACTTCGACGTGGTGAAGAACTACACCGTTCAGAAGCCGGTGTACGAGACGCACATGCAGGAACAGCGCTTCACGGTGATGAAGCCGGTGACGAAGACGTTCCAGGTGGCGATTCCGTACTGCATCAACCGGCCGGTGTACGAGCAGCACGTGAAGGAGGTGTGCCAGACGGTTCATCGCCCCGTGGTGCAAACGTACCAGGTGGCGATCCCGTACTGCACGCAACGCCCGACTTACGAGACGCACTACCGCACGCACACCTACTGCGTGAATCGTCCGGTCGTAGAGGACATTCAGGTTCCCGTGACGTACACGGTGAATCGTCCGGTGTACGAGCAGCACGTGCGGCAGATCCCGTACACCGTGCTTCGCCCTGTCACCGAATGCTACCAGGTCGCGATCCCGTATTGCACCATGAAGCCGGTGTACGAGCAGCACGTGCGGGAGCACCGCTACACCACGTACCGCGACGAAGTGCAGCAGTACACGGTGGCGATCCCGTACACGACCTACAAGCCCGTGTACGACCAGATCACGTACTGCGTGCCGGTCACGACGTGGAAGACGGAAACGGACTACGTGACGCAGCAGCGGGTGAGCTACGTTCAGGAACCGGTGATCACCGAGCGCGTGGAGCAGGTCTGCTCCGGCCGATTCGAAACGGTGAGCGAGTGCGTGCCCGGCCCGACCGTGAGCCGCCTGGTTCGCACGCCCGGCACCTGCGTGTTCGACCCCTGCACCTGCACGAGTCACTACTGCCCCGGCCAACTGGTTCGCACCACGGTGCAGTGCCCGCCCCGCGTCGTCTGCCGCAAGGTGTGGGTGCCGCACACGGAGTGCCGCGTGGTGAAGGAATGCCGCATGGTGTGCAAGCCGGTGTGCACCACGGTGCAAGTGCCCGTGTGCCGCAAGGTGGCCTGCACCGAAATGCGGACCTGCACGAAGGTCGTGTGCCGCACGGTGTGCGAGCAGCACGTTCGCCACGAAACGCGTACCCGGTGCTATAAGGTGTGCGAGGAGAAGGTGTGCCAGATCCCGTACACCACCTGCAAGATGGTGCCCGAACACCACGTTCGCCACGAAACCCGGACGCGCTGCTACACGGTCCCCGAGACGCACGTTCGCCAGCAGTGCTACACCACCTGCCGCATGGTGCCCGAGCAGCACGTGAAGATGGTGACCCAACGCAAGTGCTACTCGGTTCCCGAAGTCAAGACGTGCCAGGTTCCGTACACGGTGTGCAAGATGGTGACCGAGCAACACGTGCGGTATGAGACGCGCCGCCACTGCTACACGGTGCCGGAAACGATCGTGAAGCACATCCCGTACACCACGTGCCGGATGGTGCCTGAGCAGCACGTGCGGTATGAAACGCGCTGTGTGGTCGAGCAGGTTCCGCAGGAATGCGTGCGGCACGTGCCGATCACGACCTGCCGGATCGAGTGCGAAACGCGTCAATGCGTGACGAAGCACTGCCGCGTGAACCAGGTGTGCGAAGAACGGATCCGTTACGTGCCGCACACGACCTGCAAGGTGATCCCGGAAACGCACACGACGATGGTGCCGGTGACGACTTGCTCGATGGAACCGTACACGGTGAGCTACTGCGTGAAGCGGTACGTGCCGGTGTGCGTGCCCGTCTGCCGGTGAGTTTCGGCTTGGAACTTCATCCGGGGCGTGGTTCGGGGCGTTCGCCTCGAACCACGCCCTTCGCGTTTCCCGATTCCGTTATCATGAGTCTGTCCACGAGGGCCCTCATGCGGCTTGAAGCATGACTGAACGCGAGTTCGCGATCGAGTGCGTTCGCACGCTGCAGCGGGCCGGATTCCGCGCCCTGTGGGCGGGCGGTTGCGTTCGCGACGAACTCCTCGGCCTCGCGCCCCAGGACTACGACGTCGCCACCGACGCCCGACCCGAACAGGTGCAAGGGCTGTTCCGCCGCAGCCTCGCGATCGGCGCCGCCTTCGGCGTCATCGAAGTGATCGGACCCCGGCTTGCGGACGGCGCCCACCACACGATCGAAGTCGCCACGTTCCGTTCGGACGGCGCCTACACGGACGGCCGCCGCCCGGACTCGATCGCGTTCTCGAACCCGGAAGAAGACGCTCAACGCCGCGACTTCACCATCAACGGTCTGTTCTTCGACCCGATCGCGAACGAACTGCACGACTTCGTCGGAGGCCGAGCCGATCTCCTCGCCAAGGTCCTCCGGGCGATCGGCGACCCGGCCTCGCGTTTCGAAGAAGACAAGCTTCGCGTGCTCCGCGCCGTTCGCATCGCCGCACGGTTCGACTTGACCATCGACCCGGCGACGCGAGACGCGGCGCGGGCCATCGCTCCGCAGATCGTCGTGGTCTCGGCCGAACGCGTCGCGGAAGAACTTCGCAAGATGCTCTCGCACCCGAACCGCGACCGCGGGCTCTCGCTGCTGGACGAGTTCGATCTGGCTCGCGTGTTGTTCCCCGAGTCCTGCCCGATCGCAGCGACGAATCTCCCGCCCGACGCGAGCTTCGAACTCGCGCTTGCCCGCATTCTGCAGGCGTCGCCACGGAAGCGAGTCGAGGCCGTGGCGGATTGGTTGAAGCTTTCGGGGGCGGAGAAGAGCCGCGTCGCGTGGCTGGTCGCGAACCGGGACTCGCTCGCGGAACCGATTCCGCTCAGCCGACTGAAGCCGCTCCTGGCTCACCCCGGGGGAAGCGAGTTGATCCGACTGCACAAGTCGCTCGGCCACGATGTCGCGTTCGCCGAGCGGGTTCTGTCCGAGACGCCTCCGGACGAATTGAATCCGCCGCCATTCGTGACCGGCGAGGACCTCATCGCCGCGGGCCTGAAGCCGGGGCCGGAGTTCAAGCGGCTTCTCGACGCGGTGCGGGCGGCCCAACTGGACGAGACGATTCGTTCGAAGGAAGACGGGCTGCGACTCGCTCGGGAACTTCGGTCGCTTCCACCAACGTGATTCGCGACTGCACGAGAGCCCGGGCGGGCTCGCGGCGCACGCCGATCACCAACTCGCGCCACCAGAACGCGAACATCGTGCGGAGCGTCCGCGGGATGTCCAGGATCGAGACTTTGCTCTCGCCGCCGAGCCGCGGCCGATGCGTCACGGGGATCTCGACCACGCGGAGACCGAGCAATCGGGCGCGGGTCAGCATCTCGGCGTTCACGAAGAAGCCGTTCGTCTCGGGGAGCAACTTCGCGAGCGCCGTGCGGTGGAACACCTTCAGGGCGCAATCGCAATCGCGGACTCGGGTGCCGAGCGCGGCCCGCGCGAGCACGTTGTATCCCCGCGAGTAGAAGATCCGCCGAGCCGAGTCCTGGCGGTCGTGCCGATAGCCGGCCACGATCGGCGCCTCGGCCGCGAGCTTCGCCATCGGCCCGAGATCGAGCAGATCGAACTGGCAGTCCGCGTCCGTGAAAGCGACGAGCGGCGCGGCCGCGGCTTCGAACCCGGTTCGCAGGGCGGTCCCGTAGCCGCGGTTCTCCGGAAGCCGGATCAGCCGCGTGTGCGGGGCGAGGGCCATGCACGATCGCACGATCCGGGCCGTGTCGTCCGTGCTGCCGTCGTCCACGACGAGGATTTCGAAGGACGCGAAGAGTTGGCTCAACGCCGATTCGGCCTCGGCGATCGCTTGGGCGATCACGGCCGATTCGTTGAAGGCGGGCAGAACGAGGCTCAGTTCGGGAGCGTCCATGCGAGGCGGACGATACGCCAACCGCGAGACGGGGTAAAGATCGAATTCGCGGGAGGCTGGAAGGCCAGACCTGACTTGGGTGGCTCCGGCCTCCAGCCGGAGCTCCTGTCGGGATTCATCTCAATTCAGAGACCGGAGACCGGCGTTCGAACACTGTATTCAATCTGTGTCTTCTGCGAAATCTGTGGACTACACCGCAGATCATTCAAGAGAGCGATCCGCAGATTCCACAGAACACACAGCTTGAATTCGAGTCGCGGAGCGGTCACGGGTGCAGGACACGCTTTGCGATGTGAGAAAAAAGGCCTTTGGCGAAGGATCCAGCAGCCCCCACCTCTCCCCGCTGGGCCGCTGGGGTTAGGTCGCCGTTCTCGATGCGGAAGAAGAACGGCGGGTGAGGGGTCGCTGGCTCCGAAGGTCAGCCCCTCACCCGGTTTGCGGACTGCCTTCGCAGTCCACAAACCACCCTCTCCCCGACGGGGAGAGGGTCATGTTCGGTCATGTTCTTCGCAAAGCGTGTCTTGCACCCTGCGGTCAGCGGTCACTTCTTTTTCTTCTTGTCCTTGCGGTACGGCTGCGGGCGGTTCGGGTTGTTCTTCACCTGTCGGGCGGATTGCTCTTCCGCCTTCTTCTGAAGTTCCTCGAGCTTCGCCTGCAACTTCTGGCGGAAGCGGCCGACGAGGCCCTTCGGCTTCTCGGGCTCGGCGGGCTTGCCGCCGATCGGAGGCGGCCCGCCGCTCTGGGGCGGTTCCACGGGCTTGTCCGTCGCCTTCGGGATGAACTGTCGTTCGATCAGGCCCCACGACGTGCTGATGATGAAGTACAACGCGAGCCCCGCCGCCACTTTGTAGAACATGAACGCGACGACGATCATCATGATCTTCATCATCCGCTGCTGAGTCGCCTGCTGTTCGTCCGTCGGCGGCGGCATCATCTTGTGCTGCTGGTACAGCATCAGCCCCACCGCGATCAGCGGCAGGATGTTCAGGTACGGCCCGAGATACAGGAAGGAGAACGTGCCGGACCGGTTCTCCGGGTCGGAGATGAACGGCACGCCTTCGGTCCACCACACGCTCATGTCCGGAGCGGAGAGGTTCGCCACCCACGCGAACGATTCGAGCCGGAAGAACACGCTCTCCTGGAGGCAGTAGTACAGCCCCATCATGATCGGCATCTGAGCGAAGAGCAGCAGGCAACCGCCCATCGCCGCGAACGGGTTCATCCCGTGCTGCATCATCAGCCGCGTCTTCTCGCGGTTGTACGTCTGGAAGTCGTCCTTGAACTTCTCGTGCAGCTTGTCCAACTCGGGCTTCAGCTTCTTCTGAATCTCCATCATGCGGAGGTTCATCTGCGTCTGCTTGCGGCTCGGAATGAAGAGCAGCAGGCGGACCATCACGGTGAGCACGATGATGCTGAGCCCCCAACTGCTGGTGATCGAGTGGATCGCCCAGAGGAGCAGGTGCATCAGATTCGTGAACATGATGACGAGATCGGTCCAATAGATCGCGTCCGCGAAGCGGCCAAGCGCCGTGGGCGAGCGGAAGTCCGTCAGCGTTTTGAGGCCGAACTGATCGTGGTAGCGGTCGACGAGCGCGTCATCGACCTTCTGATCCCCTTCGAGGAGCTTCAGGAGTCGCACCTTGCTGGGGCCGTTGTAGATGGCGTAGCTGTGGGTCAGCTTCTCGCCGGCGTCGAGGTCGACGGGGTCGGACACGGCGCGGAACGTGATGTCGTCCAGTTCCGGGAGGCGGCGCGCCTGCAGGGCCCGGATTCGACCGACCTCCGCGGCCAGGAGGAGGTTGTTCGGTTCAAGTTTGAACTGTTCCTCGAGCTTCTTGATCTCCTCGGGCGCGGGGATCGGATCGAGTTCGCTCGTGGAGCGAATGAACGCCCACTTCGTGTTCCCCGAGGGGTCGTCAATGGCGAGCGCGGAGGCGAAGTATTGCGTGGCGATGGCCGCGTACTTGAAGGTGTTTTCGCCGCCGGCCGAGGGAGCCCGTTCGCCGCCGCGTTGAAGGTTGATCGTGGTCGCGTCGTCGTATTGCCGTTTGAAGCCGCCCTTCTTCGTTTCCCAGCCGATGAGCGCGACGCGGGTGAGCGACGTGTACCACTCGCCCTCGACCGGAAGGTGCCGCGGGCCGGCGATCTGGAACCGCGTGGCCCCTTGGCCCTTCTTCCCGCCGGGGAGTCGCTCGAACTCGAGCTTCATTCCGATGTGGTAGTCCTTCTTGCCGAGGGTGTACGTTCGCCGCAGTTTCAGGAAGTACGGGTCGGGCAGGGTCGTCTCGAAGACGACGGTATGCGTCTCGCCGTCGAGTTGGCGCTGCACGACCTTCCAGTTCGTGGAGCCGAGCATCGGATCCGGATGGAGTTCGTTACCCAAGGGGTAGTGGAACACGGCATATGACGGATCGACGATGCGTTGGCCGTCCGGCGTGTTCGGATCTTTGGGGTCGAGGACGAAGCCGGGCTGGAGCGCGGGCGTGGGCGGGTTCTCTTCCAGCTTCGGCTTCAGTGGATCCTGCTTGATGCCGGGAATGAGATAGAGCGGCGTGTCGGGTACGGCCCGTCCGAGGCGATCGGAATCTTTGAATCGCGGGAGCACGACCTGCTGCACCCCGGCCCCTTGGGTGCTGAGCAGCGAGGAGATGAAGAACCCGTCGCCACCGATGCGAATGAGTTCGGGCGGATCGAACTTCGCGGGCGCGGCCGGTTTCGGCTCGGGCTTCTTCTCAGGCTCCTTCTTCTTCTCGTCCGGCTTCTTCTCGTCTTTCTTGTCGCCCTTCTTCTCGTCGGCCTTCTGAGCGACCTCGTTCTTCGGGAACCAGTTTTGATCCGCGTAGAGCCACAGCCCGACGAGGCCGCCGGCGAGGAGGAGGAAGAAGAGGACGTTTTGGACGTTCTGGCGCATGGAACCCGGGTGCCGCTGGTCGATGAGTGTGCGAGATCGCGACTGCTATCCTACGGAAAGCCACACTCTGATTCGCCCGCCGCGCCCGGTTCTTGCTTACGCCAGCAGTTCCTTCACGACCTTGCCGTGAACGTCCGTGAGGCGGTAGTCCCGGCCCTGGAAGCGAAACGTCAGGCGTTCGTGGTCCACGCCCATGAGGTGCAGCATCGTCGCGTGAAGATCGAAGACCTCGACCACGTTCTCCACCGAGTGGTAGCCGAAGTCGTCCGTCGCGCCGTGGGTGACGCCGCCCTTGATGCCGCCTCCGGCACACCAGAGCGAGAAGCTCTTCATGTGGTGGTCGCGGCCGCTGCCGCCCTGCGACATCGGCGTGCGGCCGAACTCGCCGGTGCACACGATCAGCGTGTCGTCCAGCATGCCGAGGCGTTTCAAATCCTTGATCAGGGCCGCGCACGGCTGGTCGATCTCGGCGATCTTCTGTTTGATGCCGTCCTTCACGCCACCGTGGTGGTCCCAGTCGCGGTTGTAGAGTTGGATGAAACGGACGCCCTTTTGGGCGAGCCGCCGGGCGAGCAGGCAGTTCGCGGCGAACGAACCGTCCGCTCCCTTCACTCCGTAGCTCTCGAGCACCGCTTTCGGTTCCTGCGACAGGTCCATGAGCGCGGGCACGCTCGTCTGCATCTTGAAGGCCAGTTCGTATTGGGCGATCTTGGTCGCGATTTCCGGATCGTCCACGACGCCGTTCTGGAGTCTGTTCAACTCGCTGACGGCGTCGATCACGTCCTTCTGTTTGTTCTTGTCCACGCCGGGCGGGTTCGTGAGGTAGAGCACGGGGTCGCCCTGCCCGCGCAACTGGACGCCTTGGTGTTTGCCAGGAAGGAACCCCGCGGACCACTGCCGTGCCGCGATCGGCTGCATCTGCCCGCCGCGCGAGGACGTGAGGACGACGAAGCCGGGCAGGTCTTCGGTCTCGGCGCCGAGGCCGTACGTGAGCCACGAGCCCATGCTCGGCCGCCCGGAGGTCGACGAACCCGTGTTCATGAACGTGTGGGCCGGGTCGTGGTTGATGGCTTCGGTCCGCATCGAGCGAACGATGCTGATGTCGTCCGCCACGGTGGGCAGGTGCGTGAACAGTTCGTTGAGTTCGATGCCGCTCTTGCCGTGCTTCTTGTAGCCCCACTGCGGCCCGAGGCAGGTCAGCTTTGCGCCCTGAAGCTGGGCGATGGGCTGCCCCTTGGTGATGGACTCGGGCATGGGCTGGCCGTTCTGCTTCGCGAGAACCGGCTTGTTGTCGTAGAGTTCGAGGTGGCTCGGCCCGCCGGCCATCACGAGGAAGATGACTCGCTTGGCCTTCACAGACAGGTGCGGCTTGGCAAGCACGCCCGGCGTCCCCGCGGCCTGCGCCGATTGGAACAGCGACGAGAGGGCGAGCGCCCCGACTCCGCGGCAGGATTGCCCCAGGAACGTGCGGCGTTGCAGAAGAGTGTGGGCGTTCATGATGGTCTCCGGCCATGCCCTCAGGGGCGAGCCAATTCGATGGCGGTTAGGGTCGCGAATCCGATCAAGGCAAGTAGCATCTCGATGCAGACTACCCATGCGAGTTTGAGCCGAACTCGATTCGAGCGATTATCGACTTTTAGCAGGATCATGAACTGCGTGATTGACAATGAGACAACCACAGGAAGAACCGACCACCAGTACTCTCGGAACCAGTTCGAGATCCTGATGACGTTAAGCGTGATCCATGGGAGCGTGACATCGTTTTCATCAAACGATTTCTTGGCCGTGGGGACATACATCAGGTAAAGAACGAACAGGATCGCGACCAAACCCAGATGATGGGTCGTCCCAAGGATCGCAACGCGGTGATGTTTACGATTCGCCATTATTGCCGCGTCATGGTTTCGTGCAGGTTGATCATCGTGCGGCAGACGCTCATCCATGCCGCGAGTTCGGCCGCGTTGCCGTCCGCTTTCGCTTCCCCGACCGCGAGCAACTTCGCCGCCTCAGCCGGGTTCTTCGTGAAGTCGTCGCGGTGCTTGGCGAGCAGGCCCAAGAGGATCTTCGACTCCGCGTCCTTGGGCGTACGCCCGGTCGCTTTTGCGAAGGCCCAGTTCAACCGGCCCGCGTCGTCCTTCGCGCTTTGAACCGTCTTCACAGCGAAGGCCTTGCTGGCCTCCACGAATTCGGGATCGTTCAGCAGCACGAGCGCCTGCTGCGGGATGTTCGACCGCGGCCGCTCGGCGGTGCATTCCTCGCGGCTCGTGGCGTCGAACGCGATCATCGCCGGATGCGGGAAACTCCGCTGCCAGTGAGTGTACATGCCGCGGCGATATGTCTTCTCTCCGGCGTCCTTCTGCCACTCGCGGGTCGGGAAGTTCAGAGCGGACCAATAGCCCGCGGGCTGGTACGGCTTCACGCTTTCGCCGCCGATCTTCGGGCTGAGCAATCCGCTGATGGCGAGCGCGTTGTCGCGAACGAACTCGGCGTCGAGGCGCCACCGCGATTGCCGGGCGAACAGCTTGTTGAACGGGTCACGCTCGCGGACGGCGGGCGTCTCGATGGACGACTGCCGGTAGGTCTGCGACGTGACCATGAGCCGCACCAACTTCTTCACGTCCCAGCCATCCTTGAACTCGCTTGCCAGCCAATCGAGCAACTCGGGATGGGTGGGAAGCTGACCCTGAGCGCCGGATTCTTCCAGCGAACGGGCGATGCCGTAGCCGTAGAAGAGTTTCCACAGGCGGTTCACCGCGACGCGGGCGGTCAGCGGGTTCTCGGGGGCCACGGTCCACTTCGCGAGATCGAGCCGGTTGTAGGCGCCCTTCTTCGGTTCGAGCGGGGGCAGGAATCCCGGCGTGTTCGGCTTCATGATCTCGCCGGTCGTGTCCTGCCAGTTGCCACGGTTCAGCACGCGAACCACCCGTGGCGGACCGGACGTGGTGACGAGCGTCTTCGGGATCGTCGCGTCGAAGTCGGCCTTGGCGTTGGTCGCGGCCGCGATCGCGTCGCGCTGGCTCTTCAGCCCCGGCGAATAGTCCTTGTAGATGTTGTGGAGCCGCTGTTCCTGTGCGTCCGTCCGCTTCTCGATGGCGAGGAGCTTCTTCGCTTCCGCAATAGGATCGGCTTGCCCTTTGGGCAGTTTCGGAATCGGCCACTTGTCCAAGTCCTTGAAGTGCCCCCCCTCTTGGAAATCGATCACGACCTGCAGTTGCAGTTTCAGCGTCTCCTTGCTCACGTTCTCTTCGAGTTCCTTCTGCCGCTTCGCCTGTTCCGCGTTGGGCACGGGGATGCCCGGCTCGCGGCGGCCGATCGACGCTTCCTGCACGTCCGCGAAGAAGGCCGCGATCGCGTAGAAGTCCTTCTGCGTGTACGGGTCGAACTTGTGGTTGTGGCACTCGGCGCACATGATCGTGCCGCCGAGCCACACCTGGCCATAATTCCGGACGCGGTCCGCGGAGTACTTCGCGATGTACTCGCCGGCCTGGGCCCCGCCTTCTTCCGTGGTCTGCAGCAGCCGGTTGTACGCCGTGGCCACGCGCTGCGGCAGCGTCGGGTTCGGCAGCAGGTCCCCGGCGAGTTGCTCGATGGTGAACTGGTTGAACGGCTGATTCGTGTTGAACGCGTCGATCACCCACTCGCGATACGGCGTGACGTTGATCTCGTTGTCCGAGTGGTAGCCGGCGGAGTCCGCGAAGCGAACGAGATCGAGCCACCACACGGCCATGCGTTCGCCGTAGTGCGGCGAGGCGAGCAGCCGATCCACCAGCTTCTCGTACGCGTCCGGCGCTTGGTCTTCGACGAACGCTTTCACATCTTCGGGCTTCGGCGGCAATCCGGTGAGATCGAAGCTGAGCCGGCGAATGAGCGTGACCCGATCCGCTTCCCTGGCCGGTTCGACACCGTCCTGCTTCAAGCGGTACCGAACGAACGCGTCGATGGGATTCTTGGCGGCTTCGATCTTCGGAGCTTCCGGCTTGGCGAGTTTGGAGAAGGACCAGTGTTCGGAGTAGTTCGCGCCTTCGGCGATCCACTGCTTCACAAGTGCGATTTGACCTGCCGTGAGCGGCGGCTTCTTGCTCTTCACCGGCGGCATCGCTTCATCCGGATCCTGGCTCGTGATCCGGTCCAGCAGTCTGCTCTCGGCGGGCTTTCCCGGCGCGAGCGCGCCGCTCTTCACCGCCGCGTCCCGCAGATCGAGGCGAAGGTCCGCCTTGCGGGCTTTCTCGTCCGGTCCGTGGCACGCGTAACATTGTGAAGCCAGAATTGGCCGGATGTCCCTGTTGAAGTCCACCGGCGCGGCGGCGGCTTCGTTCGAGAACACGGCGAGGCTTGCGAGAAGAAGAGCGGTTCGCATGGGAGCGCTTCGTGCGGAGTGGCGGTGAGAGAGTCATCATACTCGCGGCACGGGGGGAAGTCACTTCGCCCCCGTGCCGCGATCCCTCACACGCTTGTGTCCGTCACTTGCACGCGTCCGGGCAGGCGGGCTTGGCGCACGGGTCGCACGCCAGGCGGCTCGAACACAGCTTGCCGAGCAGGTCGCGGATCGGCGTGCTCTTGCACTTCGGCCCGCAGCCGCTCCCGCACTTCTCCGGGGTGCAGGTCGAGCACGCGGCCTTCGCCCCGCCGCACGACGAGCATCCCGGGTCCTTGCAGGAGTCCGTCTTGCAGGGGCCGTCGCCGCACGGAGCCGGCTTGTGCTTGGACGCGTGGTTCGAGCACTCCGGGTTCTTGCAGCCGGGGCCGTCGCAGCCGTCCTGGCACGGCACGTAGCGCGGCTTCTTCACCGACACCGAGCACGGCGTCTGAACCGGGATCTTCTTGCACACTTTCGTCGGCACCATCTCCGTTTTCGTGCACGGAACGCGAACGCGCTCTTCGCACGGCACTTGCTTCGTCACCATGCAGGGCACGCGCTTCGTGCACGTCTGCGGCTTCATCACCGTCACCGTCTCGGGGGTGCACTTCGTCTTCTCTTCGGTCACCATGCGGCAGGTCGTCACCGGCACGACTTTGGACACCGTCGTCGGCACCAGCTTCATCACCTTCTCGGAGACCTTCGAGACCTGCTCGTAGGGCACGAGCTTGGTGACGGTGTAGGGCTCGCGGCGCATCTCGGTCGCTTGCGTCATGCGAGTGACGTTCGTGGTCACGTCGCGAACCACGTGAGCCCCTTCGACGAACACGCGGCCGGTTCCGTCCGCGTCGTAGGTTCGGGCGCCGGGGGCGAGCGAGCCGAATCCGCCGCCCACCACGTTGGCCCCGTTCTTGTGGTGCTCCGCCGCGGCGCCCGTCAGGGAAGACGGATCCGCGTAGGCGCCCTGAGCCACTCGCTTCACGCTCACGGCCACGCGCTCCGTCACCGGGACTTCGATCTTCTTCGTCACCGGAACCGTTTGCTTCTCGCACACGGTCTTCTTCACGTACACGGTCTCGGTCACCTGTTCGACGATCTTGCGGTGGTGCGTCACCTGGCGGCTCTCGGTGCGGCTCGGCTCGCGGACGAGTTTCAGAGTCGTGCCGCACGGCTTCTGCACGGTGCTGCAGGTGCACGGGTCGAAGGACGACTCATACGCCGGAACGCGTTCGATCTTGAGTCGACCCTTCACGCAGACCTGCTCGCAGGCCTGTTCCGGAACCGTGCGGCACACCGTCCGCGTCACCGTTTCCGGCGTGCACACCGTCTTCGACACGTTCTTCGTCACGTTCTCGCACACCGTGCGCGTTTCGGTGCGGCACACTTCGCGGAACTGCGTCTCGCAGATCGGCTTGCTCACGGCGAAGCACTGCTTGCTCGTGACCGGCACGCACGTCGGGCGGCACACCACGTGCGGAACCTCGCGGTAGCACGTCTCCGTCACTTCCTTCACGCACGACTTGCGAACGTCCTTCACGATCGTTTCGCACACCGGCTTCATCACCGTCTCGCACACCGTCTTGTTCACGGTCTCGTACACCGGCGTTTGAACCGTGTACTTTTCCTGCTTCATGATCGTCTCGGTCACGGGGACCATGATGGTCTCGGTGACGTTCTTGAATCCGGGCTCGGTGACGGTCTTCATCACCGTGCGGTACTCGTCGCGATAGGTGGTCTTGAGAACCGGCTGGTTCACGATCTCGGTTCGCGTTTCGAATCGCGTCTCGAATCGCGTCTCGGTCGCGTTCTCGTACACGATCCGGTATCCGGGTCGGGCGGGGAGCAGGGCCGGGGCGGGGGTATCGGCCAGGCCCGCGGCAGCGGCGCAAAGCAGCGCGAACGCGGCGGCCGTCACGGGCAGTCGTTTGCGGGCAGTCATGAGTGTCGCCTCCTGCGACGAAATCGGTCACGCAGGCCGAACGGCCTGGAGCGCTTCTTGCGCCTGGTTCCAGTATCGGAGCCGTGCGGGCGAGGGATGACGCCGCGGGTCGTGCGGATGCGGATTCCGGCGCCGCCGCGGACCGGTTCGACCGCGCGTAGGCGTTCGACCGCGGAACGGGGTGGTTCCGGTTGCGCCGGTCGTTCGGCGCCCGGAGAACCGGCACAATCGGTAGAATCGTCGCGAACGTCGATCGGTCGAGCCGGTCGCGTGAGCGACCGGAGTTCAAAGTGCGATAACTCCCGCGACTCGCGTCGCGGGCTCGGTGAGGGGATCAATCGAGCATGGGAGGCGGGGCGGGGCGTTTGAACTCTTTGGGCATCGTCGCGGAGCCGTCCGGGAGCATCGGCTCGGCGCCGGGTCGGGTCCGCGCCGCGGGTTGCGGGGCGGAGGCGAAGTACCAACAGGCGCCGACCATGACCGCGACGGACGCGGCGAGGGTGAACCGCGCCCGACGGCCGGGCTCGGTTCGCGCCGCGACCGCCCGCGAGGGTTCGGCCAACCGCGGCGCCGAGGGCCACGGCTTCGGCATCGCGGACTTGAAGTAGTCCGAGAGAAGTTCGTCCACCGGTTCGTTCGGGAGAGGCATCGGGTTCATGACTTCTCGCTCGGTTCGGTCAGTCGCTCGGCGACGCGCTGGCGGGCGCGGCTCAGCCGCATGTGGATCGCCGTCACGGCCACGCCCAAAATCTCGGCGATCCGGTTCGAATCGTAGTCCAACGCGTACCGCAGCGTGAGGATGTCGCGGTCCGCGGGGGAGAGTTCTTCCAGAACCGAGCGAAGCTGCCCGAACAGTTCGTCCCGCTCGAGCGTCTCGATCGGCATCGGCTGCTTCGAGTGAACCCCGTTGAGCAGTTCCGGCGGCTGCGTGCCGTTGCGGCGGAACGCGCTCTTGGAGTAGTCCTCGGCGAGGTTCCTCGCCACGCGGAGCAACCACGCCCGCGGGTTCTGGATCACGTCGCTCTCGCCAGCCTCCCAGTGCTTCCACAACCGGAGGAAGGCCTCTTGCGTCACGTCCTGAGCGAGGTCCGAATCCATCCAGCGGGCGTAGGCGAGAGCCCAGACTTCGCGACCGTGCCGCTCGTACAATTCTTCGAATTCGGCCCGCCGGGCGGACTCGTGGCGCGCACCGGAACGCTTGGCAGCACCCTCTGGCATCACTGCGACCGTGAGGCGGTCGGCCTCTCTCTCCCGGGAAAGACGACCCGTTCGGAGAATTCTAACGCCCTCGGCGGGCCGATCCGCGATTCCTGCCCGCTCGCCCGAGCCACTTCATTCACCGCCGCGTGGAGCAGCGGGTCGATCAGGTTCAAGAGGATTTTACCGTTCGAACTGCGGTCGGTATTGAAGAGGGCGGCCCAGTTCCAGCCGTCGTGCCGGCGGACGAGCAGAGTCGAGGTGCCGCTGATGAGTCCGCCGTGCCAGGCGTTCAGGCCGTTCTCGCCGGCATGGCGCACGCTCCACCCGCACCCGTACCACACGTCCGACGTCGGCAGCCCGCGGGGATGTTCCCACATCGTGCGGATCGCCCGCCGGGAGAGAATTGGGCAGAAGGACGGCAGGTCGAACGCCAGCGCGAACTTCACGAGGCTGCTTGCCGAGGCGATCCACCCGCCGTGGGCCTCGTATCCTTCGAGGTTGCCGGCGCCGTCCGGAAAGGGGACGCGTTCGTTGACGCGCGGCGGGTACAGGCCGAGCCCGGAGCCGCGCTTCGAGTCGTAATAGCTCACCTCACGCTTCGATCGGTGTTCCGGCAAGGCCCGGCCCAGTTCCATGTCCGTGATGCCAAGCGGAGCGAGCACGGCGTTTCGAACGTACTCCTCGTAGTGCCGTCCGCTCGCTTCCGCCACGACCCGCCCGAGGAGCAGGTAGCCGACGTTCGAGTAGGCGAAACGCGTGCCCGGGTCGTGGTCCAGCGGCTGCCGCATCGTGAAGCGGATCACGTCTTCGAGCGGCACCGGCACGTTCGTGCCGAGGTCCTTCGCGATTCGCCACGGCATCCCGATCGGGTCCCCCGAGATGTTGCGGTCCCAGCCGCCCGTGTGCTGGAGGCAATGCCGCACCGTGATGAGGTACCAGCGAGGATCGAGCCGCGTGTCCGGCTTGATGCGGATGAAGTTCAGGATCGGTTCGTCGAGATCGACTTTGCCCGCGTCCGCGAGTTGCAGCACGGCCACGGCGGTGATCGGCTTCGAGATGCTCGCGATGCGGAACAACGACTTCGACTCGACCGCCGTTTTCGCGTCGAGATCCGCGAGGCCGAAACCTTTCGCGTACACGATGCGGCGATCGTGGGAGACGGCGAGCGAGCCGCCGGGCACGGCGTGCTTCTCCAGAAAGTCCGTCATCAGTCGTGTAAGCGGAGCGAAGCGGTCGTCCGCCGCACGGGCGGGAACTGTGGCGGCTCCGACTCCGACCGCGGCGAGAAATCGACGGCGATCCATGATTCACTTTCTGCCGAGTCGGCCGAGGGGAAACCGCAGGAAGAACATGCCGGAGCCACCGTCCTGCTTCGCGTCCGTGTCGTAGAAGGCGACGCCGAGCGTGTCGTCGTTCAGTTGAACGGTTCGGGGGCAAGCGCGGCCGCCGATCGCGCGACCCGGATCATGGAACACGAAGGGCTCGTCGAAGTCCCAGGTGCGGCCGTCGTCGCGACTCACGACATACCGCCACTTCTCGCCTCCGATGCCGGGGCCGAGCACTTCGCCGGCCACGAGCCAGCCGTTCTTCAACACGGTCAGTTCGAAACGCCAGCCATTGTCCGCGATCGCGGGAAACGGTGCGATCTTCGCCCACGTTTTGCCGTCGTCCGTAGAGCGAAGCCCGGTACCGGTCGCGAACGTGCCCTTCGGCGTCTTCACGATCGGCGTGAGGCCGTGGTTGCGGCCGTCCCCGAACGGCGACTCCTTGCCGGACTTTGGGTCGTAGAGGATCGTGCGATCCATGAGCGGCATCAACCACGACCCGCCGACTTCGACGATCGGGTGGCGGATCACGCTCTCGACCTCGGCGGCGCCCTTCGCGAGGTTCTTCGCTTCGCCCCACGTCTTGCCGTCGTCGGATGAAATCGAGAACTGCACAAAGCGGGACTTCTTCCCCGCGTCCGTCTTGTACCAGACGTTCCACGCGTGAACGACGCGACCATCGCTCAGGGTCGTGAGCGAGCCGGGGTAGAACTCGAGTTTTTCGGTGTGAGGGAATGCGGCGGACGGTGAAAAGGTCTTTCCGCCGTCTTCGGACCGCGTGAGGCGGAGGTTGCGGTAGTCCGATTGGCTGAAGGTGACGAGAACCGTGCCTTTCGTCGTGACGCAAGCGGCGGGATGGATATGTCCCGAGACGCCGCTGCCAATGCGGACGGGCTTCACGACCGGCTCCGCGGCGAACGCCGCCGAAGCGAGCAGGAGCGGGAAAAGGAGAAGCGTCTTCATGCGAACTGTTCTATGCGACCGCGGTGGCCCGCTCCGTGGTATAATTCGGATGCACGCTCGCACCAGGATCGACCCACGATGACGCCGCTCCGCCACTTCGCCTACGCCCTCGCCGCGATCCTCTTCGTCGGCGGTTCGGCATTCGCCCAAAACGCCGTCACTGAAGAAGGCCTGTTCGTCGCCGTCGGCAATCCGATCACCAGCGAAGTGGTGCAACGCGTCCGGAATCAGGTCGAGCCTCGGCAGAACGCCCGCCCCGTCCGCACCATCGTCTTCGATTTCACCCCGACCGGCAAAGACGTCTCGAACACCGATTTCGGATCGTGCTACAGCCTCGCCGAGACGATCAGCCGGCTGCGGGCGAACGCGACCACCGTGGCCTTCGTTCACGGCACGGTGACGGGGCACACCGTGCTTCCCGTGCTCGCGTGCAAAGAACTCGTGATGAGCCGCGACGCGAAGATCGGCAACGTTCTCACGGACGGCGTGCCGGCGCTCGACGACTTCAAACGCTCCGGGTACCAGATCCGCACCGAGGATCGGAAGCCGCAGTGGGCCGCGATCCGCAAGATGTTTGACCCGAACGTCGACCTTGGCGAAGGAGTGCTGAAGCAGGGCGGCACGCGATGGTACGTCGATCGCGGCAGCCCGCAGGAGGCGGCTTTGATCGCGGGAGCGGCCGCGGAAGTGCCCGGCGCCCAGCCCGGCCAGACCGCCCTCTTCACCGCCGATCAGGCCCGCAAGATCGAACTCGCGAAACTCGTGCTGGACCGCGGCACGCGTGCCGAACTCGCCGAGGCCTACGGCCTCTCCGCCGCCAGCACGCAGGACGACATCCTCAACGGCCGGACGCCCGAGGCCTACCGCCACACGCTCACCGGCGAAGTGGACGGCGCCATGCGCGAGTCCCTCAACCGCATCGTGAACGACCTGAAACGCCGGAAGGGCAACGTTCTGATCCTGACCTTGAACTGTTCCGGCGGCGATCTCAAGACCGCCCGCGACCTCGCGGACGACCTCCGCAAGGCCCAAACCGGCGACGACGGCATCCTCCTGATCGCGTACGTGCCCGAGTCCGCCCCGGACTCCGCCACGTTCCTCGCGTTCGGTTGCACGGACATCGTTTTGTCCCGCCGCAAGGATGCGGGCGAAGACGCGCCCGAGGCCGAACTCGGCGACTTCTCCGCCATGCTGAAAGCCAACCGCGACGCCCTCGAGCCGCACCGCGCCAGTCTCAAGGAACTCGCCGAACTCCGCAGCATCCCCGGCATCCTGGTCGACGGCCTCTTCGACCGCGACCTCGTGATCCTGAAGGCGCGCGGAACCAACGGCCAGCGGCGGCTCATGTCCGAAGTCGAATTCGAAGCCGAAAAAGCAGCCGGGCGGACGTGGCAGAACGAAGGCACGGTGAAGGCCAAGGGACAACTGCTGAAACTGGGCGCCACCCGGGCCGAAGAACTCGGCGTGGCGCGGTTCCTCACCGACACGCGGGACCCCGTGGGCCTCTACGCTCACTACGGCCTCGAATCGAGCCGCGTGAAGGAAGTGACGCCCGGCATCCTCGATCGCTTCGCCGAGTTCCTGCGCCTGCCCGTGGTCACGGTCCTGCTCATCGTGATCGGCTTCACCGGGTTGATCCTCGAACTGAAGATTCCGGGGCTCACGGTGCCGGGGATCATCGCGGCGTTGTGCTTCATCCTCGTGTTCTGGGCTCAGTCTCGCTTCAGCGGCGAAATGTTCGTGCTGGCGCTGCTGCTCTTCATCATGGGGCTGGTGCTGATCGCGCTGGAGATCTTCGTTCTGCCGGGGTTCGGGGCGCCGGGCATCTTCGGAATCCTGTGCATGCTCGCCGGGCTCGGATTGGTCACCTTCGACAAGGCGCCGCAGACCCCGACCGAGTGGGGCCTCCTGGGCGTGAAGGTGTCTCAGTACATGTTCGGCCTGATGGGCTCGTTCGGGCTCGCGTTCCTGATCGCGAAGTTCCTGCCGAAGGTGCCGTACGCCAACCGCCTGCTCCTCGCTCCGCCTCCGGACAAGGGCGACCCCGCTCAGGTTCTCCCCGGCGCGGAGGAAGCCGCGACCCTGCTCGGCGCCATCGGCACCACGAACACGCCGCTCCGACCCGCGGGCGTCGTCCGCTTCGGCGATCGCTTCATCGACGTGGTCTCGGACGGCGGCTTCATCCCCGCCGGCGCCCGCGTGCAGGTGGCGCTGGTGGAAGCGACGCGCATCGTCGTCAAGGAAGTGTGAGCGAGTTCACTTCGACTCGCCCTTCCATTCCTGGAGCTTGCGGTAGAGCGTGCGCTCGCCGATGCCGAGCATCGTGGCGGCTTCCTCGCGGTTGCCCTTCGTCAGTTCCAGGGCCTTCTCCATGTAGTGGCGCTCCACCTCGGCGAGAGGCTTGCCCACGAGGGCGTCCGCTCCGGCTCCGGAGAACGAGGCTCCCGGCAGGCCCGACGGGCGGATCCCCGCGTCTTCGGGGAGATCGTCCAGCGTCAATTCGCGGTCGAAGTCGAGCACGACCATGCTGTCGATGAGGTTCCGCAACTCGCGGACGTTTCCCGGCCACTCGTAAGTCTCGAAGGCCTTCCAGACTGCGCTCGCGATGCGATCCACGGTCTTGCCGTGCTTCTTGGCGCACTCCTTGAGGAAGTGCGCGCCGAGTTGCGGAATGTCTTCCTTCCGCTCCCGCAACGGCGGGAGCCGCACCGTGCCGACCTTCAGCCGGTGGAAAAGATCGAGTCGGAACTTGCCGTCTTTCACGGCCGCGTCCAGATCGCGGTTCGTGGCGGCGACGATCCGCACGTCCACCTTCACGGGTTCGTTCGATCCGATGCGGACGACCTCGCCGTTGTCCAGCACGCGGAGGAGTTTCGCCTGGAGGCTCAGCGGCATGTCGCCGACTTCGTCCAGAAACAGGGTGCCGCCGTTGGCGTATTCGAAGCGGCCCTTGCGTTGGCCCTTGGAGCCGGTGAACGCTCCGTCCTCGTGGCCGAACATCTCGTCGTCGAGCAGGTTCTCGTTGAGGGCGGCGCAGTTCATGGCGACGAACGGCTTCGCCTTGCGCGGGCTGTTCGAGTGCAGGGCCCGCGCCGCGAGTTCCTTGCCGGTGCCGTTTTCGCCAAGCACCAGCACCGAGGCCACCGTGGGCGCGTAGGCCTTGAGCAGTTGCAGCACGCGTTGCATCCGCGGGCTGTTTCCGACCACGCCTTCGAAGCCGAACTTCTCGTCCAACTGCCGACGCAGATCGCGGACGGTTCGCACGCGGGCCGCGGATTGATCCACGACCGCCCGCAGTTCCGCGAGATCGAGCGGCTTCTGAAGGTAGTGTGAGGCCCCGCGTTTCATCGCTTCCACGGCCGTCTTCACGTCCGCGTAGCCGGTGATGACGAAGACTTCGGCGTCCGGGAGAACCTGCTTCGCCTTTTCGACGATGGCGAGCCCGTCCACCTCGGCCATGCGAAGATCCGTGAGCACGACGTCGAACGTGGCGGAATCGAGTTTGGCGGAACCGGCCTTGCCCGACGTGGCGACGGTGCATTCGTGCCCGCGCCGCTCTAGGCTCTCGGCGATGGTCTGCGCGAGGGCTTTGTCGTCGTCCACGACCAGGATTTGCAGCGGTTCAGAAGCGGCAGACATCTTCGTGGTCCCGAGCCAACGGAGAAGCGGCGAAGGTCTCGCGACCCGCTTGCGGGTTCGCGGGATCACTTCGCGGGGCGGTAGTCGATTTCCCAGCCGCGTTCCTTCTCCAGCTTCAGCAACTCGGCTTCGATGTGCCGCGAGGCGATGTAGTCCCGCACGAGGAGTCCGGCCTCGACGACGAACAGCGGCGTGCCGCCGACCCCCGAACCGGGATACGATCCGAACGAGATCGACGCGATCGATGCGCCGAATTGTGTGAGCGGGGCCGTGAGACCGGCCAGGATGCCGGGTTCGTCCATGGCGTGGACGGTGAGTTCGAGATGCAATTCGTTCCCCGGAGCGCCCGGCTTCGTGGCCTCGACCAGCGACGGCGAAAGGTCCGCGAGTTCCTCGGCGAAGCTGGCGCGGATCGCGGACATGTCGTCTTCTGATGCCTGGAACAGATAGTGGGCGGAGAAGCGATCGCCGATGCGGCGGGCGGTCTGCGAGTGAATGTTCGCACGGCGATCGGCGAGGAACTTCGCGCAGCCGGCCACGATGCCCGGTTTGTCCACGCTGAGAGTGCTGAGGACGGCCCACTTCGGCGGATCGGCGAAGGGAGCTTCGGCGGTGGTGCCCGCCTTCGCCGGTGTGCTCGCGGCCGCGCTCGGCGGGTACGGCGCCGTCGCCGGCACGTGCAACCCGGCTCGCGATTCCGGTTCGAAGTCGATCTCCCAACCCTTGTACTTCTCGAGCGTGGCGAACTCCTCGCGGAGCGACCGCACGGCGGCGGCGCTCGGCACGTCCAGTTCCATCTTCACGCGAAACACGGGCACGCCGGTGGTCGGCGCCGAGAGCGTTTCCGATTCCAGCGTGACGATCGAAGCCCCGTGCTTGCTCAGCGCCGCGGACAGCGTCGAAACGATGCCGACGGAATCCTCTTCGATGTACGTGAGGGTGTAGTGCTGGGCCTTGGCATCACGAAGGGCGACGGGCGGGGCGGACTCGAGGACGCGAGCGGAGGCGTCGCCGTACCCCGTGGCCACGCCGGGCCAGTCGCCATCGGCGACGTGAAAGAGCGCGTCGAACACGAAGGTGCGGCCGAGAGTGTGGCCGTGGCCGGCGACGAGGTTCGCGCCGCCTCGGCGGAGGTGGTCCGTGAACTTCGCCACGAGCCCTTCGCGATCCCGGCTCACGGTGGTGAGAATGCCGTACTTCACGTTCGATCTCCTGCGGCGATCCGCTTGGTGTCATTGTCGCAGGCGGTCGCGGTCTGTCACGGGTCCGCGGGCGGTTTTATGGGGAGGGGCGGCGCGGTCGGGCAGTCGTGCCGGTTCTGCGGGGCGTACCGGTTCCGGACCGCATTCGGCCGCGGGAGCGTGCGAGACCGCGTTGCGGCGGCGGCCCCACTTCGCTATGAATGAACCGGAAGCCGCCGGAATTCGGGCGAAATTCCCGACGCGACCGCGGCGTTCTCCCTATCTTGACGGCCAACATGCGAACGGTCCCGTTCGGGCGACTCGCGCCGCGGAAAGGTCGGGCAATGGAAAAGGGGTTGTGCTACGGAGCCCTGGGCATCGCCGCCCTGATGCTCGTGGTGTTCTTGCTCGACCTCGTCGCCGGGTTCCCCTTCGGCGGCAGTCCCTTTGCCGTGGTGGACGTCTTCGGCGTCATCGCGTCCGGCATCGTCGGCTACCTCGCCTGGAACGCCAGCCGCGACCTGAAGTGACGCTCCGATGAAACCTTCCGCGTGCCGCGCCCTTCGCGCGAAACTCGCCTCCAATCAGCCAGTTTTCGGGCTCTGGGTCACGCTCGACTCACCCGCCGTCACCGAGATGGCCGTGGGCCTCGGGCTCGACTGGGTCGTGATCGACGCCGAGCACGGGCACCTCGACTGGAAGGAAATCGCCGAACATCTCCGCGCCACGGTCCGCAGCGAGACGGTGGCCCTCGTTCGCCTCGCGGAACTGAACGTCGGCGCGATCAAGCGGGCGCTGGACATCGGAGCCGACGGCGTCGTGATTCCGTGGATCGAGACCGCGGAACAACTTCGCGATGCGGTGCGGTTCGCGAAGTACCCGATGGACGGCGTTCGCGGGATGGGTGGCGAGCGGGCCACGGCCTGGGGCCAGGCGTTGGCCGAACACGCGGCCGAGGCCAACGGTCATGTCTTCGTCGTGCCGATCCTCGAAACGGTGTCGGCCCGCGAGAACCTCCCGGCTTTGCTCGCCGTTCCGGGCGTCGATCTCTTCTGGTTCGGCCCCGCGGATTACTCGGCGAGCGCGGGCCACCGTGGGACGTGGGAAGGGCCCGGCGTCGCGGAGCAACTTCTCGAAATGAAGGACGCCATTCGCGCCGCGGGAAAGCACGTCGGCGTCGTGGCCACGAGCGACGCGGACGTGCAAAAGCGACTTGCACAGGGCTTCCGCGCCCTCGCTCTCGGCATGGACGCGGGGTTGCTCCTGCGGTCTCTCAAGGCTTCCCTCACGAGCGTGGGCCTCGATCGCAAGTTGAACGCGGAACTGAGCCTCCCCCCGAGTGGAGGGCGTCAGCCCTCCGTGTCTTCAGCGCACGTCGGCCAACAAGCCGCTCCGTTCCGTGTCACGCTCACCGGCGACTTCACGGACGCGAACGGGAAGCCGAAGTACGGCGACATCGGATTGTCGCTCTTCGAGAACTCTCCGGTCGCGGTTCGGCCCTTCGCCAAGCACGAAGCCGAGATTCGCCCCGAGCAACTTGGCGACGCGAACGGCGTGATCGTGCTCACGCCGCGCGTCTCGGCGGCGAGCCTGGAACGCAGCGAGAACCTGCTCGCGGTCGGTCGCTTCGGCGTCGGCTACGATTCCGTCGACGTGCCGGCCTGCACAGCGGCGGACGTTCTCCTCTTCATCGCGGCCGGGGCCGTCGATCGGCCCGTCGCCGAGGCCACGGTCGCGTGGATGCTCGCCCTCTCGCATCACCTCCACACCAAGGATCGACTCGTCCGCGAGTCCCGCTGGGACGAACGCTGCAGCTTCATGGGAACGGAACTTCGGGACCGCACGCTCGGCGTCGTCGGCTTCGGCGGCATCGGCCGGGCGCTCGTGAAACTGCTCGCGGGCTTCGGCATGAACACCCCGCTTGTCTTCGACCCGTTCCTGAAGTCCGCGGACGGCGTTCGCCTCGTCTCGCTCGACGAACTGCTCGCCGAGTCGGACTTCGTTTCGATCCACTGCCCGCTCACCGATTCGACCCGCGGCCTGATCGGGGATCGCGAATTGAAACGCATGAAGCCGACGGCGTACCTATTGAACACGGCCCGCGGCGGCATCGTGGATGAGGCGGCGCTCGAAGCCGCGCTCGCGGAGAAGCGGATCGCCGGGGCCGCGTTCGATTGCTTCGCCACGGAACCGCTCCGCGAGGCGCCGCCGTTCGCGCTCCGGCCCAACGTTCTCACCGCTCCGCACTGCATCGCGTGGACGGACGAACTCTTCCGGGACATCGGCCGCACCGTCTGCCGCGGGATGCTGGACCTCGCCGCCGGCCGCGTGCCGCACGGCGTCGTCAACCGCGAGGTGCTGGACAAGCCGACCTTCCGCACGAAGTGGAACCGCATCCTCGGTGCGTGATGCATCGGCTCGGCGAACCCGCATGCGGTTCGCGAGACGGATTCTTGCTGAAGCGACGCTTCGGAATGGATCAGTGCCCTTCCCAAATTGCCCAGTCCGTGCGACCCGCAAGTCCGCTACGCGAATCGCTTTGAATTCCACCTCCAGACTCATGCCCGGCCGAATTTTCCGTGCGACCCGTTCTAGAATCGGGTGTCGGAGTGCGCATTGTGCCGGAGGGTGGAATCATGACGACTCGAATGGTTGCGGCGGCCGCGGGCGTGGCGCTGGTTCTCGGATTGGCCGGCTGCAAGCACAAGTGCTGCCGCCAAAACGCGAGCACGGTGCCGCCGATCTCGCCGTACCTTCCCCCCGGCCCCGGCAACACGATTCCGCCGGCGAACGTGCCGATCAACCCGGGTGCGAACTCGCTTCCCCCGCCGGACGTGCGCCCGAACACCAGCAACCGCCCGGCTCCGGAGATTCTCCTGCCGGACCCGATCGCTCCGGGCACGTCCTCGAACAAGAAAGCCAACGATGGGGTGCTCGGCGGGCCAGTCGCGGGGCCGAACGTGACGCTCGAACCGCCCGTGGCCGCGAAGAAGCCGGAGACGCAGCCCGAAGCGGCCACGACGACGACCGGAGTGCCCGGATTCACGTCCATCGGCGAGGGCTTCGCCGCGGGCCGCAAGCCGACTCTGGACGGCTTCGACTCGCTGAAGAAGGACGGCTTCAAGACCGTGATCTATCTGCACGGAACCGGGGCGGACGTGGCCGCGGTTCGCGACGTGGTCGAGCCGCGCGGGTTCACCCTGGTCGCGATCGAGACCACGCCCGAGAAACTCGGCGACGCCTTCGAACAGGTGAAGAAGACGACCGCGGACAAGGCCGCCCGCTCGGTGTACCTCTTCGACGACGACGGCAGCCGCGCCGCGGCCGTGCTCTACCTTCAATTCAAAACCGTGGATCTGGAAAGCGCCGACGTCTCCCGCATCCGGGCCCGCTCGTTCGGCCTCGCGGACGACTCCGAGTTCTGGGCCGCCATCAAGAAGCATCTCGAGAAGTGATCGCTCACAGCAGGCCGCGGAGTTCGGTGGCTTTGGCCACGCGGCCGATGGCGAGCGCGAACGCGGCGGTTCGCAGGTCGCAACCATGTTTCTTTCGCACGGCGCTGAGGTCGGCGAAGGCCGCCCGCATCCGCTTCCGCAACTCGGCGTTCACGTGCGACTCCTCCCAGCGGAACTGCTGCACGTTCTGCACCCACTCGAAGTAGCTCACCGTCACGCCGCCCGCGTTGGCGTAAATGTCCGGCAGCACCGTCACGCCCTTCTGCAGCAGGATCGCGTCCGCCTCCGGATCGGTGGGATGGTTCGCGCCCTCGACGATGAACCGGGCTCGCACGCCGGGCGCGGTGTCCTTCGTGAGCACATCCCCGAGTGCGGCCGGGATCAGCACGTCGCAGGGCTGATGAAGCAGTTCGCCCGCCGGGAAGGATTCGCCGCCGGGGAAGCCGAGCACGGTCTTCTTCACGCCGACGTGTTCGAACAATTTCGGCACGTCGAGCCCGGCCGGGTTGCGGACCGCGCCGCCGACGTCGCTGACCGCGGTGATCTTGCCGCCAGCCTCGTGGAAGAGTCGGGCCGCCCACGAGCCGACGTTCCCGAATCCCTGAATGGCGTAGGTGAAATCGGCGACCTTCTTGCCGAGTTCCTCGAAGAGGCATTCGGCGGCGAAGAGCAGGCCGCGGCCCGTGGCCGCGTCGCGGCCGAGCGAGCCGCCGAGTTCCACCGGTTTGCCAGTGACGACGGCCGGCGCGTGCCCCGCGAACTTCTCGTACTCGTCCACGATCCACGCCATCGTCTGCGAATTCGTCCCCATGTCCGGTGCGGGCACGTCCTTGTAGGGGCCGATCACGTCGTGGATGCGCTGCGTGAACACGCGGGTGAGTCGCTGCAATTCGCCGGGTGAAAGCTGCTTCGGGTCGACGGTGATGCCGCCCTTCGCGCCGCCGTACGGGAGATCGACGACGGCCGTCTTCCAGGTCATGAGCGCGGCAAGGGCGTTCACCTCGTCCAGGTTCACTTCGTGGTGGTAGCGGATGCCGCCCTTCATGGGGCCACGCGTGTTGTCGTGCTGCACGCGGAAGCCGATGAAGGTGGCGAGCGAGCCGTCGTCGCGAACGAGCGGACACTCGACCTTCACCTCGCGGAACGGCGTGATGAGCGAGCGCTTGAGGCGTTCGTCCGTGCCGATCAGTTTCGCGGCGCGGTCGAAGTACAGCGCCTGAGCTTCGGATGGCGTCATGGCCGATCTCGGAGGAGGGATGGCGGAAGGTTATGCGGTGAGGAACCAGATCGTCCAGAGGGCGAGGCCGAAGAGCACGCGGGCGGCGATCTGCACGCTCACCCACCACATCGAGCTTTTCACGGTGGATCCGAGTTCGGCGAGGTTCCGCTTCAGTTCTTCGTCCACCTGGCGATGCGGGTCCACGTAGCCGAGCGTGAGCCAGCGCACGATGGAGCCCTTTCGGCCGAGCCACGACTCGGCGCGATCGAACTCCTTGACCGTTTCGCCGTGATCGAACCGGCCGACGCGGATGATGAAGAACAGATCGATGCCGAGCATCGCGACGAGCGGAACGGCGAGGACGGCGAACTTCCACCATTCGTCGCGGAGGTCCGCCCCGAGGAGCACGGCGTCCGGCCAGATCAGCCGGGAGCAGATCATCTGAACGACGGTGAGCAGGGCGGCCAGCACGACCGGCCGGAAGAAGGCCCAGTTCAGGAGCAGGCTGCGGTGTTCGCGAAGACGCTGGACGAGCCGCGGCCACCGCCCCCGCACCGCGACGAGGAGCCGGATCGCGTTCCAGTACACCTCGCGCCGCCGCACCAGGCTGATGAGGAACATCAGCGCGAGGTAGAAATCGAACATCCGAATCAGATTGAGCGGCTCGCGCGTCATGCTTTCAGGCAGCGGCCTTCCGTTGCGGCGGATTCGGTCGAGAATGGTCTCTGCGAACGAAAATGCGTCTCGTCCCAGTGTAGCAAACGAGGCCGGGAGAAATATCATCCCCTCACCTGCCACGAATCGCGCGCGAGGCCTCTCCGTATGTGGATCGACCGGGTTCTCCGTTATTTGCTTCCGCGCTCGGATCAGTTCTTCGCGTTGCTCGAAGGGATCGCGGCTCACATCGAAACGAGCGCGGACGTGTTCGGCGAGTTGGCCCTCGCCACCTCCGCCGCCGAGATCGACGCCATCGCCACCCGCCTCAAGCCGATCGAAACCGAAGCCGACACGCTTTGCCACAACCTCTACCACGAGATCGACAAGACGTTCGTCACGCCCATCGACCGGGAAGACCTCGCGCATCTGGCCAAAGCGCTGGACGACGTGGTGGACGGCATGGAACACACGGCGGCGTTCGCCACGCTTTATCGGTTCGACACGCTGACCGAACCGATGAAGGAACTCGTGCGGATCACCGTCGAGGCGTCGAAACTGATCGCCGTCGCGGCCCGGCAACTCCGCAAGTTCGCCGATCCCGAAGTGGTCAAGGAGCCGACGATCGCCGTGCATCGGCTCGAGAACGAGGCGGACGCGGTTTATCGCAAGGCCACGGCCGCCCTCTTCGCGGACGGCATGACCGCGATCGAACTCGTTCGCCAGAAGGACATGCTGTTCAGCCTCGAAGAGTGCGTGGACCAGTGCGAAGACGCCATGGACGTGATCCGCTCCGTGATGGTGAAAAATGGCTAGCTCGCTCACGATCCTCGTGGTCGTCGTCGTGCTTGCGCTGGCGTTCGACTACATCAACGGGTTCCACGACACGGCGAACGCCGTGGCCACGGTGGTGTCCACGAACGTGCTGCCGGGGCGAACGGCGGTGCTGCTCGCGGCCATCTGCAACTTCGTCGGCGCCTTCCTCGGCGTCGGCGTGGCGAAGACGATCGGCGGCGACATCGCCGACCCCAACTCGATCACGCAACCCGTCATCGCCGCCGCCCTGCTCGGCGCCATCGCCTGGAACCTGCTCACCTGGTACTTCGGCATTCCGTCCAGTTCCTCGCACGCGCTCATCGGCGGGCTCATCGGCTCGATCTGGTGTTTCCGCGTGCTGAGCGACCACCCCGCGGGGGCCTCCTTCGCCGCCCTGATTCAATCCAAGGGCGTGATGCTCACCCTGAAGGCGCTCGTGATCTCGCCGCTCGTCGGCCTCGCGAGCGGGTTCATCCTCATGGCCATTCTGTTGTGGCTGGTCCGGCGGTTCACGTCGTCGCAGGTGAACCGTGGCTTCCGCACGCTGCAACTCGGTTCGGCCGGCGTCATGGCTCTCTCGCACGGTTCGAACGACGCTCAAAAATCGATGGGCATCATCACGATGGCCCTGGCCTCGTACGCGGCCACGCAAGGCGAGAAGCCGGACCTCACCGTGCCCGTGTGGGTGATCGTGGCGTGCGCGACGGCGATGGCCCTCGGCACCGCCTCCGGCGGATGGCGCATCATGAAGACGATGGGCCACCGCATCATCAAGCTCCGGCCGATCAACGGCTTCGCCGCCGAGACGGCCGCGGCGACCACCATCCTGATCGCCACGTGGTTGAAGGCGCCCGTGAGCACCACGCACGTCATTTCTTCGAGCATCATGGGTGTGGGAGCGTCGAAGCGGGTCTCGGCCGTCCGCTGGGGCGTGGCCGGGAACATCCTCATCGCGTGGGTCCTGACGATCCCGATCTCCGCGCTCGTCGCCGCTTTGCTCTTCTGGGCGATTCACGGCCTCGTGATGTGACCGGACCCGTTCGCGGAATGGTCTCGCAGGCGCCATTCATTCGTTGGCCAGTTTGCGGTGAGCGGCGGCGAGGTCCGGCTGGTTCTTCCGCGTGTAGAGATCCGCAAGCAGACGATGAGCGGGGCGGAAGCTCGCATCGAGCGAGAGGGCGCTCTGCAGCCACGTGATCGCGATGTCGTCCTTTCCCGTCTGGAGCAGAAGCGAGGCCATCTCGACGTGCAGCGCCGGTTCGAGCGGTTGCTCCGCGAGCCGTCGACTTTGCAGTTCGCCGATCCTCTCCGAGCGATCGCGAACGACTTCGGCGTCCTTCAGAAGTGCGGCCGCGTCCGGCTTCCCCTGCTGGCGGACGGCCTCGTAGAGGAGCCAATGGGCCTGATAGTCCGCGGGAAGGGCCGCGGCCGCCTTTCGCAAGTGAAGCTCCGCCTCGGCTGGATTTCCATCCGTGAGAGCGAACTGCCCGAGGGCCCGGAGAGCGAATCCGTGTTCCGGATGGCGATCGAGCACGGCCCGGAGGAGTTGTTGTGCCTCGCTCTTGCGATCAAGCATGTTGAAGCAGCGGGCCAGCCGGACCGGAACCTCGGCGTCGTCCGGCTGGGACTTCATCAGGTGTTCGAGATGTGGCACCGCCTCGCCGTACGCGCCGAGATCGAGCAGGGCCCGCGTGAGTCGGCCTCGCGTGTCGTCCCGCGTCGGGTCGAGTTCGAGCGCCCGGCGGAAGTCGTCCGACCCGCGTTTGACGCCCCGGCCCGTAACGTAGGTTTGCCCTCGGAGTTCAAGCGCTCTCACGTTGTTGGGGGCTCCGGCGAGCCAGTGATTGAGGCAGGCCATCGCGTCCAGTGTCCGATACGAACGCAGGTAGCCCTGAGCTAGCGCCTCCCACACTGAGGGCGCTAAAGTGGGGTCGGCACCCGCAAGCCTTTGAAGGTAGTCCTCGACCTCACGAACATTCCCGGCGGTTGCTTGGAGCAGCGTCCATTCGAAGACGATTCGGTCCGTCGCTTCACCTTCTGCGCGCCGCGCGATACGCAATTGAACCGCCGCGTCGTCGAGGTCTCCGGCTTCGCGGGAGGCTCGCGCGGCGAGCAGCCTTGCGGACGCGTAGTTCGGCCACACCCTAAGGCATGACTCCAGGCGGTGCCGCGTAGATTCTGGATGATGGCGGTGCAAGTCCGCGAGGGCGGCGCGATACTGCCAGGCGGCCCATGCGTGCGGCCACGCCAACACCACGATCAGCCCGACGATCGCGAGGCGGCGGAATCGCTTCCAGCGAGTCGACGTCATCCGGGCTTCTTCGTGTGTTGTTTGGCGAGGGCTCGGTGCTTGGCCGCGAGGGCCGGATTGCCCGCGGCCTGGTGGTAACCCGCCAGCGCCTGATGGCTCGGCCCGTGGTCAGGATCCACGGACAACGCGTTAAGAAGCCAGCGATTGGCTTCAGCGAATTGGCCGGATCGCATCGCAATCATGCCGATCTCGTGCGGCACTGCAGGGTCATTCGGCCGCGTGCGAAGTGGACCGGCAATGAGTTCCGCGATTCGCTCCTGATCCTCTTCGAGTTTCCTCAATGTCTCTTTGATCTTGGCAGCTTCGTGCGGTTTACCCAGCCGCTCGAGCACCGCGGCGTATTGCGAACGAGCCGTGTAGTCGCCGGGGGCGAGTCGAAGAGCGCGGCTCAGGAGATCTTCCGCGGCACTATCGTCGCCCGCTTGAATCGCCTGTGCTCCGCGCTCGGCCAAGGCTGGAGCGAAGTCCGGAAATCGGACCAGAGTATCGTCCAATACCCTCCGCGACTCGTCGGTTAGGCCCAAGAGGGAGTAAGCTTTCGCCAGTTGAATACGAATCTCGGGGTGATCAGGAAGGCGTGTGCGAAGTCGTTCCAAGTGGGGCAGAGCCTCGCTCGCCGATCGTTGTTGAAGGAGCAACGTTATGAGTCGCAGACGCGCTTCGTCGTGATCGAGATCGCGTTCGAGAGTTTCGCGGTAAGCCGCGATCGCGTCCGGGATCAGTTGTCTCTGCTCGTGCAGTTTCCCACGGTGAAACCAAGCGAGGGGATCGTCCGGAGCGACTTGCAGCCACGCATCGATGTTGCGCTCGGCCTCGAACCATCGGAAGCGGAATAGTTGCCCCACGATCAGCGCTTCTCGTGCCAGACGTGACGAGGCATGATTCCGAGCGATCATGTTCAGCAGTCTCGGAGCGGCGGCGTCCAGTTCGCCCTGCGTCGCGAGGAGCATGAGTCGTTCTCCGACCAGATCTTCGTCATCTCCGTAGCTGCGGGAGTAATCATCCAATTGGCGCTTGGCGTCGTCCCAGGCGCCGCTTCTCCGAGCAGCCTGCGCGGAAAGCAACGCCAGTTCGCGATCCGCGAACCAAGACGATTGGCAATATTGAAGCTCGTGTTTAGCTGTGGCGAAATGTCCGCGTTCGACCTCGGCCCGTGCCAGATCCAAATGGTGGCGATACTTCATGAAGGAAATGAGAGGGATGGCCGCGACCACCAAAAACAAAATGGCGGCGGCGACCGAGAGTCGCCTCCACCAAGTTCGCGTTCGAGTGCATGTGGGAACGTCCATCGCCTCGCGGCGTCACTTCAGTTCGATGTTGTGTGTCTGCGGTCCAGACACGGCGGTGAATTCGAGTCCGGACTCATCCGGTTTATTGTACTGCGGAGGAATTTTCACATAGCGTTTGGCATTTTCTTTAAGTGCGGCGTCGGCGTCGTTCGGGTTCATGGTCTTGTAGCCGTCGGGAATCTTCGCCCCTGGAGGTGGGCCAACCGTCTTGGAGTCTTTGGGGACGGCCGACCCGCCACCCTTGCCGTAAGTCCCGGCGCCACGCTGGGGAAGCAGCGATTCGGTGTCAACTATCACCTTGTAATTTCCAGCCATCAGCTTCGGCACTTCGTAGGAGCCATCTTCCTTAATGTTCGCAGTGCCGCTCGGGTGGCCTTCGGTACTGATGAATGCGACCGTTCCGCCTTTCAGCGGCTTGGACTGATACGTGACCTTGCCGGTCACCGAGCCTTCGCCGCCGCCACATCCGGTGAGGAGGATGGCGAACAGCCCGAAGATCGTCATGACAAGCGTGCGGCGATTCATGGGATGGTCTCGGGAGAAGGCCCGGCGAGTGCGGCCCGCCGGGCGGGAAAGGCTTACCAATCTTTGCCGAGAACTTCGCCACCTGCCGGTGTGTGGGCATACCACCAGGTCGCGGAGCTGGTGCTGGCGGTCACACTACGAACGCTGCCGTCGAACATCGAGGTGAGCACGACGGAGTGGATTGAACTCGGCTTGCCGGATTGGCAACGACCTGCTGCGCCGTTGGCACGCACGGAGGCTTGCGGTCCACCCCACCCAGGGCCTGTAGGATCGCCAACGTCGCCGGAGGCCACGATCGGACCCCAGTCCGGCCAGTAGTTGTCGTTGTAAGGCTCGCCGCCGAGGGAGTTATCGCAAAGCGAGACTTTCTCGGAATAGCAGACGGTGTTGGCAGTGCCATCCGCAATGCCCGCGGGATAGCGCATAAGCAGGCCGGGCGTCCAACCTGCATAGTTGTGCCGCATCACTTGGCCGTTCTGACTGTAGCTCGAACGGGCGGGCCGACCGGGATTGTTCGTATAGTCCGAAGGACAGATATAGGTCTTCACTCGAGAGTTTTGGATCTGAGACGTCCACTGCGAGTAGGTCGGGTTATTGCCGTTGCGACCGTCCGGATCGGGGTTCACAAGGCTGCTTTTGAAAAGGTTATCCTGTTCCAAATAAGGCAGGATGTGCAGAAAGGCACCGCCGTTGGAGTTCTGGGGGGCTTGGTTGTTGTCTCCAGGGTAGACGCCCACGCTTGGCGGGATCTTGCCCTGGTTGGTGTCGGCGCAGTTGGTCGTGGCGAGAGCCATCTGCTTGAGGTTGTTCGTGCAGGTGCTGCGGGCCGCGGCCTCACGCACCTTTTGGACGGCCGGCAGAAGCAGGCCGATGAGGATCGCGATGATCGCGATCACGACCAGCAACTCGATCAGCGTGAACGCCGCGAGCCGCCTCCGGGAGAGTGACACGATACACCCCTTCCGCAAATCAAGGAATCCGAACGAATGATGACGGGTATGGAACATCTGCGCTGGATGAGCGGCACGTGAGCCACTAACCTCTACGCAAGTGATCCGTTGAATCGTACGAGCCGACGCGAGTCGAGAAATGTGGGAGAGGCCCACGCATTCTCACCAATTTCACACGATAATCACGGCCTCGGGCGTCGTCAACGCCTTTCATCCGAGAAATTTCTGTTTCTGACGGAGGCTCCGACAGATGCGTCAGCTGCGATCTCTCTCCACTGCTGGGTTCGTGGGCGTTTGCCTCGCCGTCGCAGCTTGCTCGTCCAAGCCGCCGGACGTGGTCGTAGCCCCGCCCGAGGAACCCGTTGGCCCCGCGTTCTTCTTGGACATCACGAAGACAGCCGGAATCGACTTCACCTACCGGAACGGTGAAGACGCGGGGCACTTCGCCATCATCGAGTCGCTTGGCGGCGGAGTCGCGGCCTTTGACTTCGACAACGACGGCCTCATCGATCTCTACTTCCCCGGCGGCGGCAAGTACGAAGGCAAGTCCGTGAAGGGTTTGCCCGGGCGCCTCTACCGCAACACGGGGAATCTCGTGTTCGAAGACGTGACCGCCCGCGTCGGCCTCGACCAACCCGGCCCGTATTCTCACGGCGCCGCCGCGTTCGATTACGATTCCGACGGCGATATCGATCTCCTGATCACAGGGTACAACCGGCTCGCGCTATATCGCAACGACGGCGGCAAACGGTTCACGGACGTCACGAAGGCCGCCAAGCTGGACGACGCGCTCTGGTCCACGACCGCCGCCTGGGGCGATCTCGACGGCGATGGCCACCCGGACCTGTACATCGCCCACTACGGCGACTGGGGTTTCGACACCAACCACCCCGCCGACTGCAGTTACGACGGAAAAACGCGAGACGTCTGCCAGCCCCGCCGCTTCAAGCCGCTGCCGCACACCCTGTATCGGAACAACGGCAACGGAACCTTCACGGACATCACCGCCGTTCACAAACTGCGGGCGGACGGCAAAGGCATGGGCGTTCTCTTCGTGGACCTCACCGGCGACGCGAAGCCGGACATCTACGTCGCCAACGACACCGACGACAACTTCCTGTACGTGAACAAATCGAAGGCGAACATGCTCGCCTTCGAAGAACTCGGGTTGATCTCCGGCGTGGCCCGCGACGATCGCGGCTCCGCGAACGGCAGCATGGGCGTGGACGCCGCGGACTTCGACCGCACCGGCAAGGCCTCGCTCGTCGTCAGCAACTACGAGGGCGAACTCCCGGCCCTCTACATGAACCGCACGACCGCGAACCCGCGCTTCATCTATGGCACGCTCTCGACCGGCCTCGCCGCCATCGGAGGCGTCTATGTCGGATGGGGCGTCGGCTTCCACGACTTCGATCTCGATGGCTGGGAAGACTTCCTGATGGTGAACGGGCACGCCATCCGCTTCCCCACGAAGATCGACCGCCGGCAGAAACCGGTGCTGCTCCGCAACGAGAAAGGGAAATTCGCGAACCTCATGAAGCGCGGCGGAGGCTACTTTTCGGAACCGCACAACGCTCGCGGCCTCGCCTTCGCCGACTTCGACAACGACGGCAAAGTCGATTGCGCGATCAGCCATCTGAACGAGCCGGTGGTGGTTCTGCGAAACGTGGCCGAGACCGGTGGCCATCGGTGGGTCGGCCTGGAACTCGTCGGGGCGAACCATCGCGATACCGTCGGCGCCCGCGTCGTGATCGAGAGCGCGAGCGGCACGCAAACCCGCTTCGTGAAGGGTGGCGGAAGCTTCGGTTGCACCAACGACCCGCGCTTCGTCGTCGGCCTCGGAACGGACGACGCCGTGAAGAAAGCCACCGTCCACTGGCCGTCCGGGAAGGTTCAGGAGTTCCCGAATCTGAAACTGAACGCCTACGCCAAGTTGGTGGAAACTCCGTGACGACGGTCAACCGGGCACTTGCGAGTTCTTCGGGCGGCGGGTAGATACAATTGTGTTCGCAACGCGGCACCCCCTTCGACACCGCATCCGCGAGGCTTCGTGGCCACCACTCAGAAAAATCAGCCGCTTCAATTGATCTCGGCGTGGAAAGAGACGCTGCTGATGGCCGGGCTTTCGGGCCAGGAGGGAATCTCGCAACTCTTTCAGTTCGAATTCGACTTCGTCGTTGAGAACGAAAAGCTGAAGAGCCCGCTGGCGTTTCATCAGATCATCGGCGAGCCGTTCGTCGCGCGATACCAGCAGGGCAACAGCAAGGAGGCGGCGGCCCCCGTGGAGTCGCGGTACTTCAGCGGCATCGTGGCGCAGTTCGATCAGGGCGGCACGGACGAATTCTTCACGGCCTTCCGCGCCGTCGTGGTGCCGAAACTCTGGCTGCTCACCCGGCACGCCCGCAGCCGCATCTTCCAGCAGATCAGCGTGCCGGACATTCTCAAGAAGGTGCTTCAGGAACACCTTTCCGGCGGCGGCGACTTCAGCATCCAACTCGAAGGCAAGTACGAGCCCCGCGACTACTGCGTCCAGTACCGCGAGACGGACTTCAACTTCCTCTCCCGGCTGATGGAAGAAGAAGGCATCTTCTACTTCTTCAAACACACGGAAAAGGGGCATGAACTGGTGATCGCGGATTCGCCCAAGGCGCATCCGACGCTACGCCCCGCGACGCTGATCACCGGCACCGAATCCAATCTGAGCGGGCGCTCCGGCACCGCGATCATCACGAACTGGACCAAGCGGCAGGAACTCCGCACCGGCAAAGTCACGCTTTGGGATCACACCTTCGAGTTGGCGCACCAGAACCTCGAAGCCGTGTCCAAGTCCCAGCAATCGGTGAAGGCCGGCAAGGCGTCGCACGAACTCGCGTTGAAGGCCAACGCCGCCCTCGAACTCTACGACTGGCCCGGCGAGTTCGCCCAGCGGTTCGACGGCATCGCTCCCGGCGGCGGGGATCGCCCCTCGGACATCGCCAAGATCAAGCAGGACAAGGACCGTACCACGAAGCTCCGCATGCAGCAGCAGGCGAGCGGAGCCGTGAACGTGCTCGGCGGCGGCATCTGGGCCCAACTCGCGGCCGGCGTCAAGATCACCGTGAACACCGTGAGCGGCGATCATCGAGCGAAGTTCGCCGGCGCCGAGGGCGACTACGTCATCACGCAGATCACGCACTTCATCGCGCCGGGCAACCCGTACCGCACCGGCGGTTCGCAACTCACCGTGTACCAGAACAACTTCGTGGCCGTGCCCTTCGAACTGCCCTTCCGGCCGGCTCGCGTCTCGCCCAAACCGATCGTCCACGGCTCGCAGTCCGCCCAGGTCGTCGGCCCTGCGGGCGAAGAAATCTTCACGGACAAATACGGCCGCATCAAAGTGCAGTTCCACTGGGATCGCGAGGGCAAGCGGGACGCCCAAAGCTCGTGCTGGATCCGCGTGATTCATCAGTCCGCGGGGCGCCAGTGGGGGCTCGTCTCGATCCCACGCATCGGCCAGGAGGTGATTGTGGACTTCCTCGAAGGCGATCCGGACCAGCCGATCGTCACGGGGTGTGTCTACAACCCGGACCAGATGCCGATGTACCAGCTTCCGCAGGAGAAGACGAAGACCTACATTCGAACGAACTCCTCGCCCGGCGGCGTGGGGTACAACTCGATCCGCTTCGAAGACAAGGCCGGCGAGGAGCAGATCTACGTTCACGGGCAGAAAGACCAGGACATCCGCATCCGAAACGACGCCCGCGAACGGATCGGCAAGGATCGCCATCTGCGCGTCGGATTCTACCTGCCGAACGACCACAAGGGCGACACGGGCGGCGAATCGAAAAAGGGGAACCAGTTCGAAGAGGTGGCCATCGATCAGCACCTCAAGGTGCATCGCCACCAGGACGAGCACATCGGCGGCGACATCAAACTCCTCGTCGGCGGGATCGACGGCGACGGCAACATGGACGTGCACATCAAGAAGGACAAGCACGAACTCATCGACGGCACCCTCGACCAGCACGTGAAGAAAGCCGTCAAGGTGCTCTACGACGACACGCTCGACATGATCGTGACCAAACCCGCGAAGTTCGTCTACTCCGCGTCGATGGATATGGTCATCGGTTCGGCCGTGTCCACGACCTACGATTCGACGATGGACCAGACCGTGAAGGGGGACTCGGTGCAGTCCTTCGGCAGTTCCGTGGACGTGGACATCTCGTCCGCCAAGACGGAGAAGATCGGCAGCGACTACGATCTCACCGTGGGCTCGAATCATCAGGTGGAGATCGGAGCGAACCACCACACGACTGTGGGGTTGAACTCCGAGTCGAAGATCGGCATGAAGATGGCGGTGGAGGCCGGCATGGAAATTCACATGAAGGCCGGGATGAAAGCGGTCGTCGAGGCGACGACGATCACTCTCAAGGGCGCGGGCGGCTTCATCACCATCGGCCCACAGGGCGTCGCGATTCAAGGCACGATGGTGCTGATCAACAGCGGCGGGGCCGCGGTGGCCGGCGGCGGCTCGGCGCCCCAGAAACCCAAGAAGCCGAAGAAGGCCAAGGCCCCCGAGAAGGCCGAAAAGGCCGCGGACGCCAAGGACGCCAAACCGACCAAACCCCTCGATGCGGACGTCTCCAAAACCGGATCGAAATCCAACTGACGGAACCGCACCATGCCGCCGGCCGCGCGAGTCACGGACAATCACGTCTGCCCGATGGTCACGGGCATCGTTCCGCACGTGGGCGGACCGGTGCTCCCGCCGGGCATGCCCACGGTGCTGATCGGGTTCCTCCCCGCGGCCCGCGTGGGGGACATGCTCACCTGCGTCGGCCCGCCGGACGTGATCGCCATGGGCAGCCCCACCGTGCTCATCGGCGGAATGATGGCGGCTCGCATGGGCGATCAGACCGTCCACGGCGGGGTGATCGTGGGGCCGTGTTGCCCCACGGTGATGATCGGGATCCCGGGCATGGGCGGGGCGCTCGCCGCCGCCGCCAAGACCGGAGCCCCGTTCTGCGAAAAGTGCGCGAGCGGAGTCTGAGGAGCCCCGGATGGGCGTGGCCGCGAAGCTCGAAGTTCTCACCGGCGATCGCACCGGCGTGCGGCACGACGTGCCGAACGGCGCCACGGTCCGCGTCGGTCGCGTCGCCCCCGCCGAACTCCTCATCCCGGACGATCCGCTCCTCTCCGCTCTGCATTTCGCCGTGGAATGCCGGGATGGCCAGTGCCGCGTGAAGGATCTCGGGTCCCGCTTCGGAACATTCCGCCGCGGCGAACGCGTGCAGGAGGCGGACCTGATCGACGGCGACGAGATCCACGCGGGGCGCAGCCGATTCGGTGTCGCCCTCCGCGACGATGGCGAGCCGGTTTCCGAAGTCGTGATTCAACCGCCGATCGCGACCCCGCCCCCCGTGATTCATGCGATTGAAACGGTGACGGACACGGTCGTGGCGCCGAAACGCCGACCCCTCCACCCCGCGGTGCGGAAGTATCTCGCGGAACGAAGCGAGCCGCTCTACGCGATCCTGGACGCGGCCCGCGAACCCAGCATCCCCGGCCGCCTCGCCGCCTCCGGCGAATACTTCCAGACGCTGTTCGAGGGCGACCGCGGCACCGACCTCGCCCCGTACGGCCCGTGGCTCGTTCGCCTTCCGCAGTGGTCCGAGTTCCTCGAACAACTGATCACGGACGGCTGGGGCCACAGTTGGGGCGTGTTCTTCACCTGCGACAAACCGTGGCCGGACGTGCGGAAGCATCTCCGCCGCTTCCTGATGGTGAAGTTGCCCGATGGCCGGCAGGTGTTCTTCCGATATTACGATCCTCGGGTGCTGCGAACGTACCTGCAGAAGTGCACCCCGGCGGAACTGACGGAGTTCTTCGGCCCGATCGGCCGCTACCTCGCGGAAAGCGCCGACTCGAACGCCGTCCTCGAGTTCACTCCCGGCTACAAAGACTGGCGGAAAGTCTCCCTCGAGGCAAGCCATCCGGACCATACTTTCATCGGGACCCGGTAGGACCCATCATGAGCGCCGGGACCGTTGCTCCTTGCCCGCTGAAGCCGGATCCGTGCAAGGAACTCCTCGACAAGATTCTGGAGTTGATCAACCGAGACAAACGTGCGACCGGCGATGGCGGAACGCACGGGCTGAAGCATCGATTTCCCGAGCAAATCAATGGCAAGAATGGTCCGGGCACGGAAAGTTGGAACAACCATGAGAAGACGATCAAAGACCAGCAAAAGGGCCTCGAGAAGAAACTGAAGGAGTACGAAAAGAAGGGTTGCGGCGACCCGCCTCCTGGAGCGTGGGAGTGGGCCACTCGCCCGGTTCCGGCTCCCTCGGAATGGAAGGGACCGCTCACGTTGCCGCCCGAGCCCGCGCCAATCTTGACGCGGGATCAGGTCGAAACGGGCGCCAAAGTCGTTGGGGTGGGAGCCGCATTGTATCTCACCTACCGTGTCATTCGGATGATTCCGTCCGTCGCGTTCCCGCCATTGTGGCCAACCATCCCCGCGAACGCGGCGCTCCCGTGAGGTGCATTCCGTGGCCGAGAAACTCCCCGATTCGCAGTGGGGGCTGATTGCGTGCTTGCTGAGTTTGGATGCCGTTGGTCCATTCCACGAGGACATGGGTCTGGCATGGCCGGACAAGCTTGCGTTCATTCGTCTTCTCCGCGAAACGATCGTGAAGAATCGGCACGATCATGCGGCCAATCCGGGCACGATCATCTCCTTCGATCGAAAGTTGATGCCCGCGATCGAGTCCGGAATCGGATCGGACGCCGCCGACAAGTTCGATCGCTGGGCCCGAGGCACCTTCAAACAGGTGCATGCCGATCAGCCGGAGTGGTCTGCCTGGCACCTTGCGTTCTTTCGCTGGGTCTTTGGTCGTAAGAACAACGATCTGCTCGCGGTCTCGCGAGTTCGCCCGTCGATTGAATCGCGTTTCAAGGAACTGGCCGATACCGCGCCGCTCGAGGAGAAGTTCGAGGAGGTCAAGTCCCAGCCTCTCTCCCACTGGGATCTGGAGATGTGCGCCATCCACGGTTTCTCGCCGGACGACGACAGCGGGAACTTCTTCGACATCGTTTCCGCCACGTTTGAGATTCGCGCCACTCAACTGTTCATTCCCGAACTTGCGCCAAAACTTGATGACCGCGAGAAACGCTGGCTTCACGCCGAAGCCAAGCGCATGATTGGCGAGATGAAGGTGTGGATGCCCGGTCCGCTGCCGGAACTGGACGAGATGGTTCGGAGGGCCCCATGATTCGCATCCGTCCCGAGCAACTGGATCGTTTCGAGGCGACCGTTCCGGATAACCTTCGGCATGAGTTCGCGAGGCGCTTGCGGCTTCTGTACCCTGAGCGCACGAAAGCGATGGGTGAGGCCAAATTGCGACAAACCGTGGACGACGGGTTCGCGGACGCGAAAGACCTCGAGATTCCTGTCGGAGAAGATGTGTTCCGCTTGATCCATCTACAGTTCTTGCCGGAATTCGATTTGAACCATCCGTTCAATCAGAGCGCCGTGTTTCGAATCCTGAACAACACGGCGATGCCCGGTGGGGAGCGCCTCGACTTGATCTACCAACGTGTGGTGCCGCAGACCCCGCCGAAAGACCAAGTCGAAGTCTCGCCGCAACTCCCGATCGTGAGTTGACGCCCCCGAACCGAATCGGGAGCGAGTCTCGATCACGGCCTTCGGAAGTGGTATCTCGCGGAACGAAGCGAGCCGCTGTACTCGATCCTGGACGCAGCCCGCGAGCCGAGCATCCGCGGCCGCCTCCGGCGAATGCTTCCAGACGCTGTTCGAGGGCGACCGTGGCACCGTGGCACCGTGGCACCGGCCTCGTCCTCGAGTTCACTCCAGGCTACAAAGACTGGCGGAAAGTCCAGCTGGCGACATGAACCGCAAGTTTGCGGTATCCCTCGCGAACCACCGGCCTCGCGACGAGGGGATTGCGGCTCGTGCGGAGGTGGGGATAATGTCTTCACACGACACGCACCGGAGAATCTCGATGAGCCGCCTACTGGCCGCCCTTCTGTTCCTTGCCTTGCCGTCCTTCGCCTCCGCATGCCCGTTCTGCTCCGCCACCGGCGAGACGCTCGGCGGCGAGATCGCCCAGGCGGACTTCATCCTCTACGGCACACTCGGCACGGCCAAGCGCGACCCGGACGAGTTCAACAAAGGCACCACCGAACTCTCCGTCGAACTCGTGATCAAAGATCACGAGTGGCTCAAGGGGAAAAAGACCGTCACGATTCCGCGGTTCCTGCAGGCCTCGAAGAAGGACGCGAAGCAACTCGTCTTCTTCAAGATGTACAACGGCCAACTCGACGCCTACCGCGGCGAGGAAGTCCCCGGCGACAGCAAGATGCCCGAGTATCTCAAGGGCGCGATCGCCGTTCGCAGCAAGGACTCGAACACTCGCCTCGCGTATTTCTTCGACCATCTCGAATCGAACGATCTCGTCATCAGCAGCGACGCGTACTCGGAGTTCGGCTACGCGGACTACAAGGACGTGCGGGCCCTCGCGGACAAATGGAAGGACGATCCCGTGAAGGCCAAGCAAATTCTGGGTTGGCTGAAGGACCCGAACACACGGGCCACTCGCTTCGGCCTCTACGGGCTGCTTCTCGGCCACTGCGGCAAGGCGGCCGACGCCGTCGCCCTCCGCGAACTGCTCGACGACCCGAAGCGTTCCTACACCAGCGGGCTCGATGGCGTCGTGGCCGGGTACATCATGCTCGACCCGAAGGCTGGCTGGGAGTTTCTCCTCGGCATCATCGGGGACGCGAAGAAGGACTTCTCCGTCCGCTACGCCGGGCTCCGCACCATCCGTTTCTTCTGGGAGAGCCGCCCGGACCTCATTCCGAACAAGCAAGTGCTCGAAGCCATGAAGGTTCTCGTGGCTCAGTCCGACCTCGCGGATCTGCCCATCGAGGATCTCCGAAAGTGGAAACAGTGGAGCCTGCTGCCGGAGGTTCTGAACTGGGCCAAGCAGGAGAGTCACAACACGATCCCGATCGTGAACCGTGCGATTCTGAAGTTCGCGCTCGCGGCCTCGCAGGACGATCCGAAACTCGCCGCCGCGAAGGAGTTCGTGGACGCGGTCCGCGCCAAGGAACCGAAGAAGGTGGAGTTCCTCGAAAGCCTGCTGAAGGACGAGGCGAAACCCGCGCCGGCGCCGAAGAAGTGACGCGTTTCTCCCGTATCCTGACTCGATGACCTACGGTGCGGCACGATGCTGAAACGGCTCGAACTCATCGGGTTCAAGTCGTTCGCCGACAAAACGCGTTTCGACTTCTCTCCCGGGATCACCGGCGTGGTCGGGCCCAACGGCTCCGGCAAGAGCAACGTCGTGGACGCGATCCGCTGGCTGCTCGGCGAGCAATCCGCCAAGTCGCTCCGCGGCGGCGAAATGGCGGACGTCATCTTCAACGGGTCTTCGTCCCGGAAGAGCCTCGGCATGGCCGAGGCCACCGTCGTGTTCGACAACGCCCGCCGCCTCCTCGCCGTGGACGCGGAAGAAGTCCAAATCAGCCGCCGCGTCTATCGCGACGGCACCGGCGAGTACCTCATCAACGGGCAGATGGCCCGCCTGAAGGACATCAAGGATATCCTGCTGGGCAGCGGCGCGGGCGCGGGCGGGTACACCATCATCGCCCAGGGCCGCGTGGACGAACTCCTTCAGGCTTCGACAAAAGACCGCCGCGAAATCTTCGACGAAGCCGCCGGCATCTCCCGCTTCAAGGCCAAGAAGCTCGAAGCGCTCCGCAAGCTCGATGCCGTGGAGCAGAACCTCACGCGATCCCAGGACCGGCTCGAATCGCTGGACGCGCAACTCCGCACGCTCCGCCTCCAGGCCGCGAAAGCCCAGCGGCACAAGGAACACTCCGATCGGTTGAAAGAACTTCGCGTCGGGCTTGGCGTTCGCGAATACCGGGAACTCGGGGCCGCGCTCGAGGCCGAAGAACGCGTGCTGGCCGAACTTCGCGCCGAACTCGAAACCGTGAACGCCCGCACGCAGTCGCTTGAAGGCCGCGCCAGGGAACTCGATTGGGACGCGGGCCAGGCCGAGGACGCGCTTCGCCATCAGGAGGCGAAACTGGCCGAAGCGAGGCAGCAGATCGCGGGCTTCGAAGCGACCATCAAGCACGAGCGAAACTCCGCCGCGGAACACGAGGTGGAGTTGCACCGCATCGGACGCGAACGCGCCGACATCGGCCTCCGCGTGAGGGCCCTCGAAGCCGACTCCGCGAAGGCGACCGCGGACGCGACCGCGGCGGAGGAGCGAGTGGAGGCCGTGCGCCACGCCGCGGACGAGGCCGCGGCAGCGCTCGCCGAGATCGCGGCCCGCACCGCCGACCTCGACCGCCGGGCCAAGGCCGATCGCGATCTGCAGTTCGAACTCGTGGCGCGGGCCGCGAACGCGAGCTCGCTCGCATCCAGCACGCAGGCGCAGGTCGAACGGCTTCAGAAGGAGTACACGCGGAAGCTCGGCGAGATCGGGCACAAGTCCGCCCAACGCGAGACGCTCGAAACCGCCCTCGTCGAGCTTTCGCAGACGGACGCGGACCTGCAATCGCGGCTCGGCTCGGCCCGTACCCGCTTGAAGGAGTTGTTCGAAACTCGGGAATCGCTCCGCGCTTCGCAGGAGAAACTTCAACACGATCTCGAGGACCGTCGTGTTCGACAGGGCGGACTGCGGGGCCGCATCGAGGTGCTTGAGGGGTTGGAGAAGACGCAGGAGGGCCTCGGGGCCGGGGTCCGCGACGTGCTCCAGAAACGCGGCACGCCACAGTCCACGCTCTCGGACATCGTCGGCCTCGTGGCGGATCTCCTGACGGTTCCACGGGAGGTGGCCCCGCTCGTGGAACTGGCGCTCGGCGACGCCGCCCAGCGATTCGTGGTGAAAGATCCGACCGCGATCGACGCCATCGCCGCGGCCATCGGAGATGTGACCGGCCGCGTCGGGCTGATTCCGCTGAACGCGAACCCGTCCACGGCTTCGGCTCCCGATTCGCTCGCGAGTTTCGTCCGCTGCGAACGCGAGGATTTGGCCGGGCTTCCCGATCAACTTCTCGGACACGTGCGGCTCGTCGACTCGCTCGACGCCGCGCGGAGCCTCGCCGCCGAGTTTCCTTCGCACCGCTTCATCACGCGAACCGGCGAACTGCTCGAACCGGACGGCGCCTTGACCATCGGCCCGCCCGCGGGCGAAGGCGGCCTCGTCTCTCGGAAGAGCGAACTCCGCGACCTCCGCGAGCAGTTCGACACCCTGACTCGCGAGATCGCCGCCGCCGAAGGGGAACTCGTCGGTTTGCGTCGCGAGGCGGACAAACTCGACGGCGTGGTCGACGCCGTGGACGCCGAGATCGGCATGCTCTCGGGCGAGGCCGGCGACGTTCATCAACGAATCGTGACCCAACGCAACCTCATTGAGCGACTCGAGGAGGGACTCGAACTCCTGAACACCGAAACGCGGTATCTCGAGGACGAAGTGCGGCAGGGCGAGGCGAAGTGGGTGGCGTCGCGAAACGAGGCCGAGAACGCCGAGCACGAGGCCGAAGCGGTGAAGTCACGGCTCGAATCGATTCAGGCGGAGATCGCGGAAAGCGAACGGGAACGCGAACGCCGGCAGCAGATGAACACGGACGCGCAGGTGACGCTGAGCCGCGCCGCCGCCGAGCGCGATCGTCTCCGCGAGCGGCTGGCCCAGATCGACGCCGAACTTCGCCGGCGGAAGAGCGAGGCGATCGATCGCTCGACGACCTTCGCCACGGCCCGCGAACGAGTCGAAAGCGGCATGCTCGCGATGCTTCGGGCGTCGAGCGGAATGGCGGTCGCGTTTTCGGAGAAGGAGTTGCGGGAACGTGCGAGCGTGGACTGTTCGCTTCGCGCCGCAGAACTTCGCTCCGCCCGCGACGCCGTTCGCGAGGAACTTCGCACGCTCCGCGACGGCTGGCAGGAGAAACAAAACGCGGCACACGAACGCGAGTTGAAGACCCACGACCTGCAATCCCGCCGCGAGACCACGGCCGCCCGCATCCGCGAAGACTACTCGCTGGAACTCTCCGAACTGGCGAGCCACGCCGACGCGAAAACCGAGGAGGCGACTGCGAACCCCCTCGCGACTCGGCAAGAGATCGACGACCTCAAAAAGAAGATCGCACGGCTGGGCTCCGTGAACATGGAGGCGCTGGAGGAACTGACGCGGGTCGAGGCCGAACACGATTCCCTGAAGGCCCAACACGCGGACCTCGCCGCCGCCCGCCAATCGCTTCAACAGGTGATCGACACCATCAACGCGGACAGCCGCACGATGTTCACCGAGACGCTGAACGCCGTACGCGGGTACTTCCAGGAACTGTTTCGCAAGCTGTTCGGCGGCGGTCAGGCGGACATCGTGCTCGAGGACGGCGTGGACGTGCTCGAAAGCGGCATCGACATCACGGCCCGCCCGCCGGGCAAGGAACTCCGCTCGCTCTCGCTGCTCTCGGGCGGCGAGAAGACCATGACGGCGATCGCGCTCCTGATGGCGATCTTCCGCAACAAGCCGTCCCCGTTCTGCGTGCTGGACGAAGTCGACGCCGCGCTCGACGAGGCGAACACGACTCGCTTCGCCGGCGTGATCCGCGAGTTCTTGGACCGCAGCCAGTTCATCGTGGTGACCCACAAGAAGCGAACGATGGCGGCCGCGGACCGCCTCTGGGGCGTGACCATGCAGGAGAGCGGCGTGAGCCGATTGCTCCCGATGCGCTTCGAAGATTGGCCCGACGAGGAACCCGCGAAGGAAGCGGGCTGAGCGAGACGCGTCACTGGCTCGGCGGGATCGTCCCGGACATGGGTTGAAGCATTTCAATGGCTCGTTCGATGGCCACTTCCCATTGACGGGCCGCGTCCGGAACGAGGAACTCGGGCGTGATGCCGGTCCCGTTGATGGCCGTGCCGTTCGGCGCGATCAGCCGTGCGATCGTGACGCGGACGGTGCCGGACTTGCCGTCCGGATCGTCTCCGGCCGCCAGTTTTAGCGGGTATTGGATGGTGCCCTTGCCGAAGGTGGGCATTCCGACGAGCGCCGCACGGCCGTGCCGCTGTTGATTGTCCCGGATCGCGGCGGCCACCACCTCCGCCGCGGACGCGGTTTCGGAATCGATGAGAAGTACGAGCGGAAGTTCGTTCGCCCGCATGCCGAAGTCCGAGGAGAAGACGCGGTCCGCGACCTCGCCGACCTGCCCCTGCGTGGTGACGATGAGGCCCGCGGGAAGGAACCGCTTCGCGACTTCGACCGCGGCGGTGAACGAACCGCCGCGGTTGCCGCGGAGATCGAGCACGATGGCTCGAACGTCCTGCATGTGCAGGGCGTTCAAGGCGAGGTCGAGATCGCGAGGCGTGGTCGGCTGGAACTCGCCGATGCGGATGTACCTGATGCCGTCCTTCGAGCCGACGACACGATGCCAGACGGTCGGCAGTTGAAGCGGCAATCGGACCACGGCTTCTTCGGGGCGAGCGGCTTCGGCCAGTTCCAGTTCCACGATCCCGCCCACCGGCGACTGCAACGCCGCGCCGAGGACCGCGGGGCCCGTGATGCGGCGGCCGTTGACTTTGAGGATCCCCGTGCCCTTCATCACCTGCGGAGCATGGAACGAAACCCATGAGCCGGGTTGAACCGCGTCCACGGCGAGGAGCCCGTTCACCATGCGAACGGTGAGGCCGTAGGAGGCGAGGTTCGTGGTCTCGAGGGGTTCGATCGCCTGGCTCGGATTGAGGAACACGGTGTATTCGTCGAGCCCGCTGCAAGCGCCGGAGACGACTTCGATCGCGAGCGCGGCGGGAACGCGAACCTTGAGCGTGTCGTCTGCGGCCGCGAGGAGGCTCTTCAAAGCCATGCGGGCCTCGCGGGCATCCGGAACGGGCCGCTTCATCCACGTGCCGCGAAGTTCCCTTCGGAACTCGGCGACCTTTGCGGTCGCGGCGTTCTCCAGTGAGAACTGGCGAAACGTCGGGTTGGTCAACGCGCGGTCCAGTTCCTCGATCCCGTGTGCCCACAGATGCTGCGGCGTGGCCTTGGTTCCGTCCGCGAACAAAGCGGGGACTTTGGCGGCGACTTCGGCGAAGAGATTGATCGCGTCGTTCGTGGGGATGCGGCCGGTGAATTGCTGGTAGCCCGAGTCGCGGTGGCGGCGGAGTTGCTGCACGCGGCGAAGAGCGGCGTTCACCCGCTCGCGCACTTCGGGAACGGTTCGCTCGGCGACGGGAAGCTCGCAATAGGCCGCGAAGGCGGCTTCCCACTGGCCCGCTTGCTCGGCCCTCGCGGCCCGTTCGAGCAACTTCGCCGGGCTGGCCTTCTCCATCGGCCGCGGCAGCGGATGAACCTTCGCCTCGAACTGTGCCGGCAGCGGGCGCTCGGCCGCCGCCGCGATCATCGGCGACGCGCAAACCGCCGCCAGGATCGCCGCCTGGCAAACGAATGTCCGCGGAATCATGTGAACAGTCTCCCCGGCGAGGACCGGTCGGGAGAGGAATTGAGGTGGATCATACACGCCCAAACGGGGTTGAGTCAAAGGAATGTTCCAATTGTTACGATGGAGATACGTATCGAACGCGGCTCGATTCCTCCGACTCATCCCGTTCCCATCCGTGGGCGTGTACAGTTCCTTACGGCATTCGAGGAGCGGGACATGGTGCGCGCGTTACTTCTGGCGGCGTTCGTGGGTGGGGTCGCGAGCCTGAGCCCGGCTCAGCCCGCGAAACCGAAGCTGGCGTCCGAGTTGCCCAAGCCGAAGGCCGGGGACAAACTCAAGCTCGAACGCAACGACGTGAAGAGCCGCAAGGACGAAGACGGACTTCTGGAAGTGACGGATTTGTCCGCGGCGGAAGCGAAAGACGTGGCCATGCCGGCGGCCGAGTGGACGCTCGACGTGGACGGTTGGTTCGATGCCGAGGGCTTCAACGTGACGAAGGCGTTCCCGCGGTCCGGGTTGTGGGCGTTGCGAACGGTTCGTGGCAACCGGCCGCCGAGTTCCTCGGGGTCCGGGCTGCCGACCTCGCCGGCGGCCCTGGTTCCGCAGGCGCCGCCGCGGCTCTATCGGGCGGGCCCGAACGACATCATCACCCACGTCGACGGCATCGCCGTCACGTCGCTCGCGCGGTTCGTTTACGCGATCAACTCGGCGGCCAACCCGCGGGACATCCCGATCGTGGTGATGAACGGCAACACCGGCCGCAAACATGTCTTCTACGTCACCGCGTATAAGGTCGCCGAGTGACGATCCGTGCGGTTCGCTCCCGATCCGCACAACTTCGGCATCTCCTCCCGGGTCGGCGTTTTCCTCAACTTTTTCCTTGCGTCAGTCGGCGGTCGTGGGTATGCCCGCGACCGACTGGGGGTCGGCGTTTCGTGCGGGGGCGTGCGAGAAGCCGAAGTTGCGGATGCGCACGCGGGCCGTGCGCCGCCGGGGGGAGGTTCGCGCCGTGTACGTCGCGTGTTCCACATTGAGTTTCGGGCGGGCCACGCTCGAAGAGGCGCTTCAATCCGTTCGCGAAATGCGCTTTGCGAAGGCCGATCTGGCCATTCACGACGGCGGGCCGCACCTCGCGCCCACGGACGTGCTCACGGACGGAGCGAAGGTCATGCAGCGGCTCAAAGCCGCGAATCTGCCGCTCGCGGCATTCCATCTCGCCCTCACGGACGACCAGGGGCCCTCCGCCCGGGCCACGCTGCGCGCCGTGTGCCGGCTCGCCCGCGTCTCGACCGTGCCACTGATCACCGTCGCCGCCGCACCGTTCGGGTCCGATTTCGACGCGGACGCCGATCGCCTCTGCGCCTGGACCAGGATCGCGGAATCCGAAGGCGTGATGCTCTCGGTCGAAACGCACAGCCAAACGCTCACCGCGGACCCGCTCGGGGCTCTGGAACTCTGCCGCCGCATTCCCGGCCTCGGCCTCACGCTCGATCCCAGCCACTACCTCGCCGGCCCGCACGGAAACTGCAACTACGATTCGCTCTTCCCGTACGTTCGCCACGTCCGGCTCCGCGACACCGGCCCGAAGCCCGAGGACTTCCAGGTTCGCGTGGGGCAAGGTGAACTCGAATACGGCCGCATCATCACGATGCTCGAGAAGGTCGGTTACGATCGCGCCCTGACCGTGGACATTCGCGACGTGCCGGACGGCCCCTTCCCGGTGGAGCCCGAAGTGCGGAAGCTGAAGTACCTGCTGGAATCGCTTTGCGAGTGATCGCCGCGGCGGTGCGCCTCTGGATTTTTTTGCGATGCACAATTTGGGTGGCGGAGGGTGGCTGACTTCGAAGGAAGTTGCCCCCGACAGGAGCCCCGGCTGGAAGCCGGGGCCACCCCAAGAGCGACTCCGCCGCCAAACTCTATCGGCGTACGCGGACGTGAGTCCGTCTTGACGGGGGGCCGGTGCCCGGCCTATTGTCGTCCGTCTTCCCGGAGGTCGTGGCGGCCGCGCGCCGGGAGGCGGAGGCGGAACATGGCGCTCGTCGGGGCACGGATGGAAGCGGTGGCGCCGAAGCGCTCGTTCTTCGGCCCGGATTATCTGTTGCTTCTCGCCCTCGTGGCGATCGCGGCTGCGCTGCACGTGTGGATTGTTGCGCACACGAAAGTGACGGCTCGGGACAGCATCGGCTTCGCCCGCCTCGCCCTTCGCATTCAATCGCCCGAGTCCAGCAATCCGGAGCGGCCCGAAGATCCGACGCGGATGAAGATCGATGTCGTGAAGGAGTCCCAGCATCCGCCCGGCTACCCGCTCGCGGTGTGGATGACGGCGAAGTTCGTGCGGCAAACGATCGTGCCCGCCATGCCCGGCGGCCTCTACTCCTCGCTTCAACTCGCGGAAACGACGCTGCTCGCCACGCAGATCGCCAGCGCCATCGCGGCCGTGCTCCTCGTGATTCCCATGTACGTGACCGGGCGAATGCTCTTCGGTCGAGTCGCGGCGTTCGCCGGCACGCTGCTCTTTCAGGTGATCCCGGTTCCCGCGCAGATCACAAGCGACGGGCTGACCGAAGGCGCATACCTGCTCGGCGGCGCCACGGCTCTGATGTTCGCGGTGCGGGCGATGCGGAACCCCGGCGTCGGCGGCTTCCTGCTCACCGGCCTGGCGATCGGCGCAAGTTATCTCGTGCGGCCGGAAGCGATGATACTCGGCGTGGGGGTCGGGCTCGTCGCGGCGTATCAGGGGTTTCAGCGGCGCTGGCCGCGGGACCTCACGCTGGGCCGCCTCGCCGCTCTCGGAGTCGGCGTCATGCTCGTCGCCGGGCCGTACATGCTCGCCATCGGCGGCATCAGCAACAAGCCCTCCCCGAAGGAGTTGTTGAACCCGACTCCGGACCCGCGCACGAAGCTGTGGAAGGGGCAGGCCGCGGCTCCGCCCGCGATGCAGGCCGTGGCCGGCGGCGCGATCTTCGCCAAGTGGATGAACCCGCCCATCGAGGGGCACGCGGGCCGTTTGCTGTGGGGCGCCGAAGCCACCGCCATCGAGACGACCAAGTCCCTTCACTATCTTCCGGCCGCCTTCGCGTTCTTCGCACTGATCGCGTTCCGGAAACGGATCGCGACCGAACCAGCGCTCTGGACGCTGCTCGCGATCGGCGGACTGAACGCGATTCTGCTCACCTATCTGGGAGCCCGCGTGGGGTACGTCTCCGAACGGCACACCGTGCTGCTCGTGATGATCGGATGCCTCCTCGCGGGCGGGTCGCTGGAATCGATCGCGGCCGCGCTCGGTCGCCTGCCCGTGGTCGGTGCCTTCTGGTCCGGCAAGTTCGGCGTGCCCGCGCTGCTCGTGATCCTCGTCGGGATCGCGCTGCCCTCGACGCTTCGCCCGCTGCACGCGAATCGGGAAGGGTTCAAAGACGCCGGTATTTGGCTGGGCGAACGCGTGACCAAGAACGATACCGTGATCGATCCCTTCTGCTGGTCCGAATGGTACGCCGGCCGCACGCTCTATTTCGTTCCCGCGGACCCCGGCGAACCCGAGATCACGTGGGCGATCGTGGACGACAAACTGCGCGACGACGACCACGAACGCCTGCCGCGCATGGACGCCGCCCGCAACGTGGTGAACGACGGACGCAGCGAAGTGGTGTACTGCTGGCCGGAGGGCTCCACGAAGGAGACCGCGAAGGTGAAGGTGTACAAACTCGTCCGCAAGAAGGGACCATAAGCGGCGAGCGGCCGGCGTCAGCCGGCTGTTTTCGTTTCGGCGAGTCGACGCGAGAGCAACCGTCCATGTCTCACGCGGCGAGGCGGAGCGGCGAAGAGCGGCCGGTCAATTCGTTCACGAGTTCGGCGTTGAGAACTCGTTCCAAGTCCACGAGAATGCGGGCCGCGGTCGCGCCGTCCATCACGCGGTGGTCGAATGTCAGCCGCATCGGCAGCACGCTTCCCTCGAATAGCCCGTAGTGAATCGCGGACGTGAGGATCGGCACGAGGGTGAGCAGCCCCGCCCCGGCGGACGCGATCGACGACACGCTGAAGGTGCCGAAGTTGTGGCACCGGCGGCGGCCGAACATGTTCAACGCCGTCCACCACACCATCCGCCGGAACGGCCACGGGATGTTCCCCATGCCGGACGACCGCTGATAGCAGCGGAGGTCCTTCACCGGCGTGTCGCGATGATGGCGGACCATCGCGTCCATCTCGGCGAGCGTGCGGTTCTCGGGGCTGCGAATCAGGCAGAAGAGAACGATGTCCTCGTCCGGCAGCCGCCGTTCGATGTTGATCGCGGCGATGTTGTGCGGGTGTTCGTAGAAGCGGGCCCACGGGCACTTCAGGTACGCCCGCCGCAACACCGGGTGGTCGCGGCCGAGCATGGCGAAGGCCTTGCTGAACAGGACGGTCCAGGACGGTCGTTCGGTACAGGCGGCGCGGGCGGCCATCAGCGGGCTCAGATCGATGCGGCGTTCCGCCGTCACCGCCGGCACCTGCTGGCTGAAGTGCATCAGATCCACGACCGCGCGGCGATACGGCGACACGCGCAGCGTTCGGCCTTTCGTCTTGGGCGGCTCCATGATCGCTCCGAGGCTTGCGGACTCTATTCCGAATCGGCCGAAGAAACAACGCGGCTTTGCCGATTCCGCCGTATCTTGCCCGGCTTCTGTCATCCGGTCGAACGCCCCGGAATTCTTCATCCCACCCTGTCCACCCGGACGATTCATACGGGTGGAAGCACCCGGATCATTGGAACGACGGAACCGACCCATGTTGAACCGCCGCCGCGTTCTCGCCACGCTTCTGGCTGCGCTTTTTGGAGGCGGATCGGCTTCGGCCCAACCCGCCTCCGAGATGCCGACGAGGATCGTGCTGGCGGACGTCGTGGACGCCAAACATCGGGACGCCGTGCTCGCGGTGGTGAAGAAGCCGACGATCACGACCCGCGGAATCTCCCCCGAAATCACCTGCATCCAGACCGTGTACGAGTGGCTGCTCGAACACCCGGACCGCACCAGCCTCGCGTGGCAGCGGCTCAAGGTGCCGTGCGTCGAGATCAAGGACACGGGCCAGGGCCGCTTTTCATGGGTGGATGGCGAGGGAAGCGAACTCGAGTGGCAACCCGTGGGCCGCTTCAAGGATGGACTGGTTTGGTATGCCACCGGCAAAGTGAAATGTACCCCGGTGACACCGACGGTGCCGGTGAAGGCCGTGGTCGTGATGTCGCATCAGGGGAAGCCCCTGGAGGGCGGCGCGACCACGATGCAACCGGTGGCGAACGTCTACTTGCAGACGGACAGCAAGGCGGCGAACGTGGTGCTGAAGATCATCGGGCCGACGGCGCCGAAGCTCGCCGAACAGGGGGCCGAGCAACTCCTGTACTTCTTCACCGGCATCGCCCGATATCTGCATAAGCACCCGACTCGCGCGGACGAGTTGCTCGCCCCGAAGAAATGAAACGCCTCGAGCCGGTCGCGTGAGCGACCGGAGTCAAAACGACCTTTTGTTTACAATTTGACTCCGGTCACTCACGTGACCGGCTCGACGCGATCGCCCGGCCGCAAACGCTCCTCCAACTCCGCCCCGCACTTCGGACACTCGGCCACGGCCCCCTCCTCCGGTATAAAACCGACTGCCTCCGTTCACTGGTTTACGAATGCTGCTTCTCTCGTGCTCCAACTTGTCCCGCGGGTTCGACGCCACGCCGCTCTTCGAGAACGTGGCGTTCGAGATCCATGCCGGGCGCCGCATCGGGTTCGTCGGGCCGAACGGCGCCGGCAAGTCCACGCTGATGCGGATCCTCGCCGGACAGGACGAACCGGACTCGGGGAAGATCACGCTCCACGCCGGAGCCCGCATCGGCATGCTGCAGCAGGTCGCCGAGTTCGGCCCCGGCCGCACGCTGTTCGATGAAGCGAAGTCCGCTTTCGACGAACTCCTCGCCACGCAGAAGGACTTCGAACGCGTCGCGGAGGAACTCGCCGCCTGCAAGGACGAATCGCAACACAAGCAACTTTCGGCGAAGTTCGACCGCCTCGCCGAACTCCTGCGTCATCACGACGCCTTCGAACTCGATCACAAGGTGGAAGGCGTTCTCCAGGGGCTCGGCTTCAAACCCGCGGACTTCACTCGCGACCTCACCACGTTCTCCGGCGGGCAACAACGCCGCCTGCTGCTCGCCAAGCTGCTCCTCTCCGCCCCGGACATCATGCTCCTGGACGAACCGAGCAACCACTTGGACATCGACACCACGCGCTGGCTCGAGAATTACCTCGCCCAGCAACCCGAAGGCATGCTCGTCGTCAGCCACGATCGCTACTTCCTCGATCGCGTGGTGAACGAGATCTTCGAACTGCACGATCGCAGGATCACGACATACCCGGGGAACTACCGGCAGTACGTGCGGCTCCGCGACGAGCGCTACGAGCGGCAGTTGAAGGAGTGGGAGGCCCAGCGCGAGTACATCGAGAAGCAGGAAGAGTACATCCGCCGGGCGCACTACGGCCAACTCGCGAAACAGGCACAGAGCCGCGTGAAGTCGCTGGACAAGATCGAACGCCTCGACAAACCGACTCGCGTCTCCGGCCCGCGGATCGCTTTCCCCGAGGTGTCTCGATCCGGCGACATCATCTTCCACGGCGAAGATCTGACGAAGCGGTACGGCGAGAAGGTTCTTTTCGAGAAGCTCGCGTTCGATCTGCCGCGCGGCAAACGCCTCGGCATCATGGGGCCGAACGGCAGCGGCAAAACCACTCTGCTGAAGATCCTGCTCGGCGAAGAGGAGCCGACGTCCGGGCTCGTTCAGCGCGGGCACCTCGTCTTCCCCGGATACCTCGACCAGCACCTGAAGATTTTGGACGAAGAGAAGTCCGTGATGCGGGCCGTGTGGCCGGACGACGACCCGACGCAGACGGAACAGAAGATGCGAGACCTGCTCGGCAGCTTCGGCCTCCACGGCGAGATCGTGGAGCAGCAAGTGAAGTTCTGCTCCGGCGGGGAACGCAGCCGCGCCGCCCTCGCCCGCCTCACCGTGAACGGCGCCAACCTCCTGATCCTCGACGAACCGACGAACCACCTCGATATCTGGGCCTGCGATTCGCTCGAGGAAGCGCTCAAGGCCTTCGAGGGCACCGTGATCGTCGTCAGCCACGACCGCTACTTCCTGAATCGCGTCGTGGATCTGCTGGTCGTGCTGGACGGCGAAGGCGGGTCGGAAGTGGTCTACGGCAACTACGACACGTACGAACTGCTCCGTCAGGCGCGAGCGAGCGCGGCCCCGAGCGGAGGGCGCCAGCCCTCCGTGCCCGAGGAACGCGCCGAGACCATCACGACGGAGAAGGCCGCGAAGCGGAAGCGGAAGTTCCCGTATCGCAAGGTGCCGGACCTCGAGGCGGACATCGCGGCGACCGAGGCCAAGATCGCCGCGTGGGAGGACGCGCTGCAAACCGCGGACATCTACCGCGATCCCGCGAAGCTTCGCCAGACCATGGCCGACCTCGAATCCGGCAAGGACACGCTCGCTCGCCTCTACCAGCACTGGGAAGAAGCGGTCGAACTCAATGGGTGATCAGATCGCGACGGCGGCCCGACGGCTCCGCGTCGCGACCACGAACGCCGCGACGCCGACACACAGCGGCAGCGCCAGTTGGGTCGCCTGCACCCACCCGTTGAAGGGGAAGCTCAAACCAAGCAGGAACTGGGTTTGGCCCGGGGCGTCGCTCCATGTCAGGCCCGCGGTGACGAGGCCGGCCAGTGCCGCGATCTGCCCGACCGACGCGATCACGCACCAGCGCTGAACTTGCGTGACGAGCGACAGTCGCGCGAAGGCGGCCGCCGCGATCAGGAACGGCACGTACCGCAGGCTGGCGACGAACACCGAGGCCGGTGTCTCCCACATGCTCCGCGAGTCCGCCTCCGCGAGCCCGGCTTCGGCGATGCCAAACGCCACGAGGCCCGCGACGAGGATGTAGACCGCCATTCCGAGCAGGGTGGCCGGGATCGGCGCCGCCAGAAAGACGAGTCGCGGGTGACGCCGCACCCACGACGAACGGCGATGCTCGAGCGCCGCCCGAGTCGCCAGTTCTTCCGGCGTCCCCATTCGCAAAGTCACTTCGGTTCCCGTCATCATCATTGGTCCCCCATCCGTGAGGTCTTCGAGATGGTCCCGCAGTTCCTCCAGAAACCGCGATCGGACCCCGACCGGCAGACCTTCGCCGGCCAGCGCTTCGTTCAGTCGTTCAAGCCAGGGCCGGCGTTCCATCTCCGCCTCCTTCCAGGATGCGAGTCACGGCGTGGGCGATGCGGCTCCACTGGCCGGTGGCGGCCTCCAATCGTTTCCGACCTGCCGGAGTGATCCGGTAGACCACACGGCTGCGTCCGCCGACCGCCTCACGTTTGGACGCGAGGCTCCCTTCCGCTTCCAACCGGTGGAGGACCGGATAAATGCTGCCTTCGCCGAAGGCGAGCACCTCGCCGGATGCGATTCGGATCGTTTGGACGAGTTCGTACCCCTCGCGGCGCGAGGTATCGTGCGACTCGACGAAAAAGCCCCGGTCCGAGACCGGGGCCCAAGGGAGTTGAGATGTGGAACTTTACGCGCCGACCTTCTTCAGGAACGTGACGCGGCCGGTGGCGACCCATTCCACCACGAAGATGTTGCCGTCGGCATCGAAGGCCGCGTCGTGCGGGTGAACGAACTTGCCGCCGACCCAGTCCTTCGGGTTGCCGCGAACCTTGAAGCCGTCCAGCACCTTCTTCCGCCACTCGGCGTCGTCCCCGAGGTGAACGATGGGCTTGAGGTCTTTGTCCAGCAGGCTCACGCGGGCGTGCAGGTCCGGAACGAGCAGCACTTCGCCGCGGGTCTTGGCGTGGGCCGGGAAGAGCACGGTCTTGCCCGATTCGGTCGCTTCGATCGGGGTGCCGTCGATGGCGAACCGTTGCAAGCGGGCGTTGGCGCGATCGCACACCACGACCGTGGGCTGGCCCTTGTGCCGCGTGTCGAGCCACTGGCCATGGGGCGTGCGCATCTTGCCCTTCTCGGTGCCGCCGCCGCCGTACACTTTCGTCAGTTTGCCGTCCTTGTCGTAGTTGATCATGTAATTCGAGCCGTAGCCATCGCCCACGTTGAACCCGCCGTCCGGCAGCCAGCAGATGTTCGTGGGGTTGTACGCCACCTTCGGATCCTCGTACTCCTTGCACTCGGGGCGGCCCTTCTTCCACACCGTCTCGCCCTTGAGGTTCGTCTTCACCACCTTGAGTTCGGGCGTCCACGTGTTCGAGAGGTAGATGAACTCTTCGCCGCCCTCCTTGCGAATCTCGATGCCGTGCCCGCCGTTGTGCCACTCCTTGCCGAACGAGCGAACGAACTTCCCCTTGGGGTCGAAGACGAGCACGGTGTCCATGTTCATCTTCGTTCCCTTGGACCCCTGGTGCGTGATGTACACCATGCCGTGGGAATCGATCGCGACGTTGTGCGTGGTCTGCCAGCCGTAGTCGTTCGGGAGTTGGCCCCAGTTGTGATGGCATTCGTAGGTGTGCTCGCCCGAGCCGACGGTCGGGGCTTTGTTCTCGGTGCGGCGCGTGACGCCGAGCAGCGTGGGGCCGGTGGAGGCGACGGCGGCCGTGGCCGCGGCGGAGTGCAGGAACGAGCGGCGATTCATGGCGGGCTCCGAGGAAGAGGGTGAAACCATGTTACCCCGCGGCCCTCGGATGGAAAGGCGGCCGATCCACGGAGCCAGTCGACGGCCTGAGCTCGGAGCAGATGTCGGAACGATCGTTTGACCGTGTCGGAAATGTCGTCATAATCGGACCAGAATTCCGAGTCCTCCTAGGAATTACAAATCTCGTATCTTGTGAGGCCCCCCTCGCCGGAGTAATCATGAGAATCGCTTGCGCCAATACGCCCAACTTGCGCGCAGGCCGCGGCCGAACGGATTCTCACGCCGCCCTTCGTTCTCCAGACGGCTGTCACGGCCGCCTGGATTGCCAAACATCGCAAGCCCCGCCAGATTCGGAAGGAACCCCAGCGCGTCGGGCGACGGATCGAAGAGTTGGAAGACCGCGTGGTGCCGGCTTCGTACTCGTGGGATGCCGGGGCAAACACGCTCTCGATCTCGACAACAGGAACCGAGGTCCTTACGGTTGCGGCCTCCGGATCTGATGTTTCGTTCACTTCTGGATCAAGCGTGTTCTCCCAGACGGGGCCAAGTACGGCCGCAGGTACAGGTACGGCGACAATCACGATTCCCTCTGCGGATCTGTCTGCTTCACTCGCTATCACCGGGGTGAGCGGGACGGTGATCTTCTCACCGTCCGCCGTTGTCAGTACCGGACAGTTGAGCGTCAACACGGGGGGCGCTCTCTCCATTCAGAACAGCACGAGCCAACTCAGTGCGAGCAGTTCGATCAGCCCGATCGCATCCGGGCAGATCACCATTCAGGGAGGCGTTTATGCGACTGGAAGCGGCACAGTGCTCATCCAAGGCGGGTTTCCAGGCACGCACAACTCCGAACACGGAGTCTTAGTCTCCGGAGTCATCGGAACCGCATCCGGGAACCTGACGGTCGAGGGACATGGAGGCGACGGGGATGGAGATACTCGATCGCACGGCGTGACAGTTGAGGCATCTGGAATCATCGGTTCTGGAACGACGGGAACCGTGACGGTGCGGGGATACGGCGGGCTCTCCGAAGGCGACGCCCGCCATGGAGTGTTCCTGCAACATGCGGGAAGCAAGATCACGAGCGGCGGTGGGCCGGTGATCGTTGAGGGCACCACCGGCGGAAAATTCGTTTCCTTTGATAGCAGCGGAGTGCACGTGCGATTCGACACGGAGATTTCCGCCGGAGGCTCCGGCAGCGTCTCCGTGACCGGTGTGGTCAATGCCGTGCAGGGCGGCTTCCATCATGGAGTGTCCTTGCAGGGAACGGGTACGATTACCTCGAACGGTGGGAACGTTTCGGTCCAAGGCACTGGAAGCACCCATGCCTCCTCTTCCAACAGTCGTGGCGTGAGTGTCGAAGGTGGTGGGACGATTACAGCGGGTGGCTCCGGCTCAGTATCCGTTTCGGGCACAGGCGGGACGTCCGCGAACTTCGGCAATTACGGTGTCCGCGTCATCGGCAGCGGTTCCATAATCTCAAGTTCCGGTGGCAACATCACTGTGCAAGGCACCGGTGCGGGATCGTCGCCGATCGGGGTTCAGGTGACAACGGACGGAATCATCACCGCCTCGGCCGCGGGCATTGCGGTGCTTGCAGACAACATCAACTTGGCCTCCACCACTTCGATCTCGACGGGCGGATCCGTACTGATCGGTCCCCGAACCGCAGGATACCAAGTCGACATCGGCACGGAGACGGCCGGCAAACTGAGCCTGACCGATGCCGAACTCGACACGGTGACCGCGTCCGGGTTGCTCACGCTTGGCGACTCCGCGGCTGGCGATGTAACGATCTCTTCGTCCATAACACGGAGTTCCAGTACCAACCTGCGCCTGCTCTCCAACGCAAACGTGTTTCAGGATGCGAGCATCAACGTCAACGGCGGCTCCGTACTCCTGACGCCGGGAGCGAGCGGCAGTTACCAGCCGCGCGCTGCGGGCTTGGAAATTCTGGGGGGAACGGTCGAAAACACCGCGGGTCGCACGTTCTCGTTCGCCATCAACGGCACGTCTGCAGACACCGGCTTCACTCGGCTCGGAGTCGGTGCGTCGGCTGTGCTGAGCAGCCCGACCCTCGCCTTAACCGGTTCCTATGTTCCAACGCTTGGCCAGCAATTCACAATCGTTTCCGCCTCGAGTCTGACGGGCACCTTTAACGGGTTGCCGACAGGGTCTACAGTGACGTTCAACGGACGGACGCTGCGCGTCGACAATTTCTTCAACTCCGTCCGGCTGACGGACATCACCGCGACGACGAGAGTCGCCTTGGACGGCTCCGGCAACCTAGTTCTGAGCGACACATCGGCCCAGACCAACAACTTCGCAATCTCCAGCAACGGCACCGCGATAACGATCACCGACAGCGTCGGAACATTCGACGATCCGGCGCTCCCGGGTTTCACAGTGTCGGGGGCCGGCCACACGCTTACCGTACTTCTTTCGGCCATCACCGGGCCGAAGATCATCGTGAACGGCATGGCCGCGAACGACACGCTGACCGCGAACCTCGCTCAATCGCTCGGCAAGAACCTCGACTTCAACGGCGGTGCCGGAGGGAACGACACGCTCGTCATCACCGGCGGGGCCACGACCAGCTACGTCAGCACGTACCTGAACGCGAACGACGGCTCGGTCGCGTTCACCGGGGCGATCGCAGGCACCATCGCGTACACCGGTTTGGAACCGGTGGACATCGACGTCTCGGCCGAGGTCGCGGAGTTCGTCTTCCTCGGCGCTGCGGAAGTGATCACCGTCACGGACGAGACCGCGAACGATGGCTTCATGCGGATCAATTCCAACCTGCTCGGCGAACTCACGAACTTCGAAATTCCGACGAGCCAGTTGATCATCCGTACCAGCACCGGTGCCGCTGGCGCGGACACGGTCACGATTTCGTCCGTGGATGCCCAGTTCCGCGCGAGCGTGTTGATCGACACGGACGGCGGCGACACCGTGAACCTGGACGCGGCTCTCACGCTCGGCTCGGCCACCAGCGCCGGCAACTTCACGATCAACAATGCCAACACGGTGAATCTCAACGCGAACATCAGCACCAACGCGGGGACGAACGCGGGGAGCATCTCGATCACCGGGCCGGTGACCCTGGGAGCGAACGTCGCTCTCACGACGGACGCCGGCGGCACGGATGGAAACATCACGTTCAACAACTCGCTGAACGCGGATGTCATTGGCAACACGCGCAGCCTCACGGTCACGGCCGGGACGGGTGCGGCGACGTTCGCCAACGTCGGTGCGAGTCGCTCGCTCCAAGGACTCAGCGTCTCGGCCGGGTCGATCGCGATCGGTTCCATCGGTGCCGCTTCGGGAGGCGCATCGCTGACTGCAACGAACATCACGTTGAACGGGAACATCCGGGCGGACCAGAATCCGGGTGACAACACGACTGGCGGCGCGACGGCGGGCCCGGTTCAGCTGTCCGGTGCAGTCGCTCTCGGCGCCAACGTACTCGTGGATGCCACCTCCGACACGAGCGCGACGATCACCTACTGGCAGCAGCGTGACCGGGGGGCAGACGCTGACGCTGAACTCCGGTTCCGCCAACACGACACTGAACAACACGAACTTCGGCACGCCGACGGCTCTCACCTCGCTCGCGATCGCCGCCGCGGACGTGACCTCCGCGGGTTCCATCACCACCACCGGCGGCGTGACGGTCACCAACACCGGCACGGCGAGCACACTGTCCGGCAACATCGGCGGCGCGGGCGCGAACTTCACCAAGTCCGGAGCTGGAACGCTGACACTGTCGGGAGCCAATAGCTATGGTGGCATTACGACGGTGAATGCAGGATCGATTCAGGTTTCGGGGGGAGCCGCAATTCCGAATTCCTCGAGGGTCTCGCTTTCCGGGGGATCCTCGAACCTCGAGTTGCTCGCCAGCGAAGCGATTGGGGTTCTGTCTGGCATCGGTTCGGTCTCGCTGAACGCCAACACCCTTACGGTGAACGTGCCGAGCAACGGCTTTTCCTCCGGCGCCGCGATCGGTGGCACTGGCGGGGTCGTCTACCAAGGGAGCGGCGAATTCGGCTTGTTCGGGGCCAGCACGTACTCCGGACCGACAACCATCGACGGGCCTCAGATCAACATCTCCGGCAACACTTCACTCGGCTCCACGGCCGATGGCACGACCATCCTCAGCGGGATGCTGCTTTTGCATTCGAACGGCATGAATGTGGCCGAGCCCCTCATCCTCACCGCGGAGGGCGGCCGCGGGTATGGGGTCCTGGAGAACTACGGCGGCAGCAACACCTGGTCGGGATCGATCACTCTGAACGCCAGCAGCAGCATCGGCACAACGTTCGATGCAAACAACCTCACGGTGACGGGGGCGATCGGTGGCGTCGGCGGGCTGACTGTCCGCGGCCAATCCGGGGCGATCACGACGCTGAGCGGGGCGAACACCTATGGCGGCTCGACGACGGTTCCGAGTGGAGTCGTGCTGCGCATCGGGGCATCCGGCGCGATCCCGGACGGATCCGCACTGACAGTCGCAGGCACCTTCAATGTGAACGGATTCGTCGAGTCGGTGGGGTCGTTGGCGGGAGGCGGTTCAGTGTTGCTCGGAACCGGTAGCGCGCTGACAACCGGCGGGAACAACACCAGCACGACGTTCTCCGGCGCGGTGGGCGGCACCGGCGGCCAACTGACCAAAACAGGTTCCGGGTCCATGTCCCTCACCGGCTCGAGCGCGGGCTACACCGGGACCACCACCGTGAACGGCGGCACGCTGCTCGTGAACGGTTCGATCGCCGGCAGCGCCGTGACCGTGCAGACCGACGCGGCCGGTCACATCTCCGGAACGACCGGCCCGCTCACCATCGATTCCGGCGGCTTCCACAAGCCCGGTAACAGCCCCGGCATCACCACGGTGAACGGCGACTACATCGAGAACGGCACGCTCGAGATCGAGTTCCTGAATCACACCGGAGCCGCGGGCGCGGGCTACGACCAGGTGCAGGTGATCGGCGGTGGATCGGTCACGCTTGGCGGCTCGTCTCTGCTCACAGTGCCGTTCATCGGTACCGCCGGCACCTTTAACCCGGCCGGCGCGCAAGTCTTCATCATCATCGACAACGACGGCACCGGCCCAGGTGATCTCACTGGCACGTTCTCGAACGCCGCCGCGGGCGACACCTTCACCGTGGACGGCAAGTCGCTCAAGCTCTACTACTTCGCCGGAGACGGAAACGACGTTGCACTCGTGAGTGCGAACGGCGCCCCGACCACGCTCTATGTCGACGACAGCTTCACCACGCCGAACGTGATGGTGGACGGCAACAAGGAAGCGGCCGGGCTGCAGTCCGCGTACATGGGCATCGATGCGTTCGCCTCGATCGAGGACGCGCTCGCCGCATACCCCGGATTCAACGGAACGATCGTGGTCAATGGCGGCACGTACGCCTCGGCCAGCCTCGCCGGCGGCGGGAACGTCACTCTGCAACTGGCCAAGGACGGCGCAGCGGACGTCACGATCCAGAGCCTTTCCGGCGACGCCGGCGATTCGATCGCGACACACGCCTTCGGCACTGCCAACCTCATCGTCGAGAGCGGTTCCTTCTCGGGCGTCATCTCCGGCGGCGGCACGCTGCTCAAGACCACCGCGGGAACTCTCACCCTAAACGGAAGCAACACCTACTCGGGAACCACCACCGTTCTGGCGGGCACACTCGCGGCCGGAGTCGATGCTCCGAATGGAGCCGCCGGCGCGTTCGGCAACGCGACGTCCGCCGTGGTCCTCGGTGATACCTCCGGGGCGGTCGCTGCCACGATCGCGGCGGGAACGGGAGGTGGGAACGTGACCATCGGCCGCTCGATCACCGTGGTCGCGGGCAGCAGCGGGACCGCCACGCTCACCGGCAATGTGGCGGGGGCCTCGGACGCGGTCTTCTCGGGGGCCATCACACTCAGCAAGGACCTCGCGGTTCATTCCGTGAGCGGCCTCACCACGTTCTCGGGCGCGATCTCGGGCACCGGCTTCGGCGTCACCAAGACCGGAGCCGCGATGATCTTCAGCGGCTCCGGTTCGAACACGTATTCCGGAACCACCACGGTCGATTCCGGCCTGCTCGTGTTGAGCAAGAGCGGCGGAGCGATCGCGGTACCGGGCGACCTTGTGGTGAATGCATCGGGCGAAGCGGTGCGGCTCGGCGCGAACGAGCAGATCGCGGACACCGCCCTCGTCACGCTCAACGCCGGTGTGTTCAACCTGCTCGCGTCGTCCGAAACGATCGGGAATCTGACTGGTACGGGCATGGTGGACTACGGTGCGACCGGCGTCAGCACGTTCACGGTCGGCGATGCGACGAATCGCGTTTTCGCCGGCACCATCGCGGGATCGGTGGCCGCGGATCAATTCGTGAAGGCTGGTGCCGGCACGCTCACGCTGTCCGGCTCGAACACGTTTTCGGGGATCACGCAAGTCAATGCCGGCACGCTGCTCGTCAACGGTGCGAACAACGGCACTGGCGCGGTGAACGTGAACAACGCCGCGATCCTCGGCGGCACCGGATCCATCGCTGGTCCAGTGAACCTGAACGGCACATCGCGACTGGCTCCGGGCGCCAGCCCCGAGACGCTCGCCACCGGCGCCGTCACCTTCACAAGCGGCACATTCTTCGAGGTGGAAATCGGCGGCACGAGCCCCGGTGACGGTACCACCGGATACGACCAACTCGTCGTCACCGGCACCGTCGCGCTCGGCGGCGCCACGTTGAATCTGATTCAGTTCGCCGGCTTCACCGCGAACAACGCGGTGCAGCAGACCTTCACCATCATCGACAACGACGGCTCCGCGGACCTCGTGACCGGCACGTTCGCCGGCCTGCCCGAAGGCTCGCAGATCGACTACGCGGGCGGCACCGTCTTCATCAGCTACGCGGGCGGCGACGGCAACGATGTCGTCCTGTACAGCCAACCGGTCGTGAACGGGAGCCCGGGCGCGGACACGCTCGTGCTTCGCCGCCTCGATGCCTCGTTCAACGAATTCAGCCTCAATGGTGCGGCGTTCGTGCCCATCACCAACGCGTTCCCGTTCGCTTTCAACGGGCTCGGCGGCACCGATCTCATGCTCGTGGACACCGCCAACGGCGACCCGATCCCGACTGGCAACGCCAGCTTCACCGGCGAGATTCTCCGAATCCAGAAGAACGGCGGTGCGGCGACCGAATCCGCGAGCTACACCCCGACCGCGATCACGATCGTCGGCTTCGGCGACGTCAGCTTCACGGGAACCTCGAACGTCGATTTCGTGAACCTCGTCGCGGTCGATGTGCGGACCGCCGCGGTGAACGACACGCTTTCGATCGCCGACGGAGCGACCGCGACCAACGGTGGAACGGTGCCCGGCGGCTACAGCATCGCCGCCGCGGCCGACCTCGCCATCACCGGTGCGGGTACGCCGACCGTCGGGGTGCGAAATGTCACAACCCTGACATTGAACACAATCACGGGCGGCGGCGACGGCAACGACACGGTGAACCTCGGCACCACGACCGGAACCTCGGCCGGCGTGACGAACCTCGGCGTAAACACCGGAGTCGGCTCGGACGTGATCAATGTGAACGGCCCGCTCGCGTTCTCCGGCGACGTGTCGCTCACGAGCGGCGGGAACATCGTGGATGGCAACGCGGGCGGCACGGACATCACCGCCGCGACCGTCTCGTTCCTCGCTTCCACCGGCATCGCCGCCTCCGGCAACCCGCTCGAAGTGGACGCGGGAACTTTCACGACCGTGCAGACCGCAACCGGCGGCATCTTCATCGACATCCACGATGTCGGAAACGTCACCCACACGGTGACGAGCGCGAGCGCGACCACCTCCGGCGACATCGTCTTCACCTCGACTGTCGGCGGCGGATCGAACGTGAATGTCTTCCAAAGCGTGGTCGCCGCGAACGGCAACATCAGTCTCTCCCGCACCACTACCGGCAACATCGAAGCTAATGCCATCGCCGCCTCCACCGCCGGCCGCACGATCGATATCCACGCCGGGGAGGGAGACATCACGCACGCAACCGGCACGATCCAGACGAACAGCGGTGCCATCACTTTCACTTCGGACCGCATCCACGTCGCGGCACTCGTGAACGCGGGAACTGCCGCCACCAACATCCGGACCTTCACAAACGCCCGCCCGATCACGTTCGGGATCACGGACACCGCCGGCACGATGGGCCTCACGGATGCCGAACTGGACCGCATCACGGCGGGTGCGATCAACATCGGAGTCGCTACGACCGGGCCGTTGGTCTTCAATCTCGGCATCTCGCCGGGTTCGACGAGCGTGTTGAATCTCGTCACCGGCGCGAACGTCGACGACAACCACGCGGGACGGGAAATCACGATCCCAACGCTCTCCATCGTCGCCGGCACGGGGATCGGTTCCCCCCTCGCCGCGCAACAGATTGAAATCAGCGCGATCACGTTCACCAACCTTCAGTCCGCCACCGGCGGCATCCACATTGCGATCGAAGATGTCGGCGATGTGTCGCACACGGTCCAGTCCGCGTCGGCCACCACGTCCGGCGACATCGTGTTCACGTCCGTCGTTGGTGGAGGAACGAATACGATCGCGTTCGCCAGCGTGGTCGCAGCGAACGGCAACATCGACATCTCGCGGACGACCGGCGGCGATCTTGAAGTTCTGAATCTCAACGCCTCCAACACCGCGGGCCGGACTATCACCGTGACCGCGCAGGGCGTGGAAGACAGCATCGTTCACACGAGCGGCGCGATCCAGACCACGAACGCGGCGATCCACCTCGTCGCGGACCAAATGAGCCTCGTCGGCGGCACGATCGCCGCCGGGAATGGGACCGTCACTCTCCGGCCGTTCAACAACAGCCAGGCGATCGATCTCGGCAGCACGCCGGCGAACACCCTCGGACTCACCGATGCCGCGCTCGACACCATCACGGCGAGCACGATTCAAGTTGGCGATTCGAACAGCGGTGCCGTTGCGGTGTCGGCGGCGATTGCTCCTGCGAACGCCACGAACCTCACCGTTACGAACGGCGTGGACCTACTCGTCAGCGAGGCGGCGACGACGACCGGAGCGATTAACTTCAACTTCGGTCAGGGTGGCACGGGCAGCAGCGCGGTGCTCAGCGGGGCACTCACGGGCACGACCGCAAACGTGACCGGCGGCAGCGGGCAAGACACGATTACGGTCAACACCGTGAGCGCGACGACCACGCTCGTTCTCGACGCGGCCAGCGACGACGATGCGTACATCGTCAATCACGGGCCCTGGTCCGGCACGGTGAGCATTGTCGAGAACGGAAACAACGGCAACGACACCGCCACGCTCTACGGCACCAGCGGCGTGGATGCGTTCAATATCAACTCGGCCACGCCGAACGCCGTACACTTCGGATCGCCCGCGGACGAGACCGTGAACTTCAACGCGAACCTCGAACAACTCACGATCAGCGGGCCGGCGTTCCCCGGCGACGGCACGCCGAGCACGCCGACCGAAGCCGATGCAGGCGATACGTTCCTCGCCACCCCCGACGCCGAGACCCTCATCTCGATTCACGGCGGCAATCCGACGAACTCCTACGGCGACACGCTGATCCTTAACGCCCTCGGGCTCACGACGCCCGTCATCACGCCGAGCCCCGCACGGCCCGATGGTCAGATCGCGTCGGGGAACCGCCAGACGCTGAACTGGACGTCGATCGAGACTCTGCCGGTGCCGTTGGGTTTGGGCGGGACGTTTGATTTTCAGACGGGGACGTCGAGCGTTCAGCCGGGGTTCCTGGCGGTGCGTTCGAACGACACTCCGACGAGCGGGAACTACGCGTTCGCGGACGTGGGGTGGGTGAATCCGGGGGCGGGCGCGTTCGATCGGTTCGCGGTGTTCGGCGCGGCGGGGAATCCGAACTCGCCGCAACTGGTGAATCTGCTTCGCGACGGCGAGTGGGGCTACGCGGGCGGCGGTTCGAACAACGGCGTGTTTCAGGTGCGGGTGGCTCCGAACGAGAACGTCGCGGTCACGGCGTACATCGGCGACACGTACGCGGCGCGGGACATGGTGAACGTGTACGTTCAGGACTCGACCAACCCCGCTTCGCGGACGAAGCTGAACCCGACCATCGCCACCTTCAACACCATTGGCGGCCCGCATCAGTACGTCTCGTACACGGGGATGTTCAAGCCGACGACCGGCATCCTGCACGTGATCGTGGAGACGGAGTGGGGCGGTTCGAGCGCGTTCTGGACGATCTCGGGTCTCGACGTTCGCCCTGAAGGGCTCATCGCGCCGCTCGCCATCACGCGGACGGGTTCGACGGACGGCACGCTTCCCGCCGCGGCTTCGCTGCCGGGCGACGGTTTCTCCATCGACAGCTACGCGGGGACGGGCGCGGCTCCGTTCGCGACGCTGACGATCAACCCCCAGCACGGCACGCCCACGGGCACGGACGCGGACGTTTCGGTGAAGGGCCATCAGGTGGTGGCGGACATCGACGGGGCGTTCACGTTCACGATTCGTCGCCCGACGGGGACGGGCCCTTCGACGGTGACGGTGACGGACGTGATCGGCGAGAGCGGCACGGGGAACCTGGGCGCGACGGCGGCGGGGCCGCTGGCCGTGAGCCCGAACCCGTTCGCGTTGATCTCCCAGTACTCGCAGACGTACGACCTGCAGCAGGTGCGTCGTCTGGACTTTGGGCCGTCGACGAGCCCGGTGGTGACTCCGTCGGGCCCGTACATCGGGTGGTCGAACGGCGCGTACGTCTCGACGGCGTCGAACGCTCTGGGCTGGGTGAACACGACGCCGACGGCGTTCGACCGCGGCACCGGGAACGACCTGCAGCGGGACGGCGTGTACGGGAACGGCCCGGCCGAGTTCCGCCTCGACATGCCGACCGCGAACGCGAGCTACGCGGTGACGGCTCTGCTCGGGGACGCGGTGAACGCTCAGAACGGCATGTACATGCAGTGGTGGAACGGCGCGACGTGGGTGACGCCGCCGACCGCGACCGGGATCAACACGCCGGCGGGGCAATCGACGAGCGTGACGTTCGAGGCGACGTCGAGCGGCACGGGCGTGGTGCGGCTGCGGGTCGGCAACGACACGACGAACGCGAACGCGTTCTGGACGCTGCAGAGCTTGGAGGTTCGTCCGTCGGCGAGCACGGTGTTGGCGGGCGCTCAGACGCGTCTCACGGTGAACGGCACGCTGTTCACCGGCTCCGTGACGGCGCTGCCGGGCACGGTGGACGCGAACGGCACGACCTCGACCGCATACGCGATCACGGGCGCGGCTCCGAACTCGCTGCTGACCGTGACCACCACGCTCGGCACCATCACGACCGCCGATGCGGGCGCGACGTACACCGGCATTCAGGCGCTGACGGACGGCAGCGGCGCGGCGAGTTTCCACATCACGTCTCCCTTCTCGACGACGGCCCTGACGGGCACGATCGCCGTGACGGACACGACGGGTGGTTCGACGGGGACGTTCACGCAGTCGTACGCGGGCGTGGCTCCGCCGGCGAGCCCGCCGCCTCCGGCGACGTCTCAGCGGTTCGACTTCAACCTCGGTTCGTCGCCGACGCTGGCGTCGCCGTCCGGGTTCCTCGGCGTGCAGCCGAGCGACACGTACACGACGAACGCGGGTTACGGATGGAAGACGGCGGTGTACGGCTACGACCGCGGAAACGGGACGGGCGGGCCGCCGACGGAACTGTACCGCGACGGCGCGTGGGGCTTCGGCAGCGGCACGTTCCAGATCGGTGTGACGGCGGGCGCGTCGCGGGACGTGCGGCTGTACTACGGGGACCCGTACACGGCGTGGTCCGGCTTGTCGTTGCAGGTGGAAGGCTCGCTCACGGCGCCGGTGAACGTCGATCCGGCGGGGGCGCGTTACGACTACATGAACACGGTGCCCCCGGCCGGGTTCGACGTGCCGCTCATCGTGCCCGAACCGAGCACGACCCCGAAGGGGCCTAACGGCGGGCCGGGGGGCGGCCCCGGCCCGCCCCCGATGCCGAGCTGACCGCTGGCGCGCGAACGACCTCGAGGGCCGCGGGCACAACCCGCGGCCCGTTCCTGTCCGGAGCGGAACGCGGTCGCCTCTCAACACCCACGTCACTTTCACCCTGAAGCTGACGACAAACTGAGGAGTTCAGTTCTGCGCTCGGCGGGGAGTTGTGCGAAGGCGAGCGCCGCATCGTCTAGGGCATCGACAAAGTTGGTTCGCTCGATAGCGCACTCCGAGGTTCCCCCATTAGGGGCTTGAGAGCGCGGGATCAGGTCGTACCAGTCGTCAGGTAACAAAGCCCGGTTGATCTCTTCACCCCGGTATGGGGTGGATAAGGGAACCGTCTCTCGTGAGGTTCAGGAACTGAGCCTGTGCATGGCCGGCGTGTTCCGCATCCCCGAGCGGAAGGTGCGGATCGATCCGGACGACTTGGAAGCGGTGTTCGTGGACGCGACCGAGCAACCCGTGAATCGCCCGAAGCGGAAGCAGCGGCGGAGTTACTCGGGGAAGAAGAAGCGGCACACGGTGAAGCACCAGGTGGTCGTGACGCGGAAGCGGAAGGGGCCGGGTGAGAAGCAGAAGGTGCGGATCAAGGCCGTGTCGAAGGCGGCGAAGGGACGCACGCACGACAAGAAGGTGTACGATCGGTCGCGACTACAGATTCCGACGGGTGTGCCCAAATCGGGTGACAGCGGGTACCAGGGGAGCGACTTGCGGGTGCCGAAGAAGAAGCCGAGGAACGGACGCTTGAGCGACGAGGAGCGGCGCTCGAATCGTCAACAGGCGAAGGAGCGGATCGTGGCGGAACACGGGATCGGCAAGATGAAGATCTGGCGGATCGCCGCAGATCGGTATCGCAATCCGCCCCGTCGTCACACGGTGATGATGAAGAACGTCGCCGGACTCCACAACCGGATGTACGGGTAACGACCACACAGGATCGTCTGGCCGAAGTGCGACTGAACCAACACCTATTGCGCAACGAGTCTACTGAAACCTCGCCGATTTCTGATTGACGCCCGTACCTGGCGACCCTGAGTGGTCAAACGGCCCACCTCGAGTTGACGACGAATCAGAACCTGATCGTTCAGTCGTCTGATGGTGGCGCAACCGTCGCGACGGCTCAGCCGGTTACAGCCGGGGTGACCATGAACATCACCCCGACAGTCCTGGCGGGTGGCGAGGTGCTCGTGGAGCTGGACGTCGAGGACTCTCAGTTCGTTGAGTCCGTGAACGACAACGCCGCGACGGAGACCAGTAAGAAGCTCGCCAAGACGACGACGCGGGTGAGCTCCGGCCGGACCATCGTCATCGGCGGACTCATGCTGAACAGGCACCAGCGTGCCAACAACGGGCTCCCGTTCCTGCGGCACGTCCCGGGGCTCAACATCCTCTTCGGAGCGCAGGAGGTGAGCCTGAACAACAGCGAGGTTCTCATCCTGGTCACGCCCTATCTGTGGGAACCTGGGTTGGAACTGCCACAACCATCACCGGGCACTCTGACGCCGCTCTACGGTGTGCCGCTGCCGAATTTCATGCACCGCCCCCCCGAACGGCGTGGTCAGCGAGTCGGCAATCCCCTTCAGAGTATCACGGGAGCCCGCCCGGCCACCGGAACCAGTGGGGGAGCGGGCACAGACAGCGGGCAACGGTGAGTTACACCTTCAGGGCGTCGAGCGAGTGTCCACCCGTGGAGCCCTCGCGGACGGGGGCGACGGAGATCTGAGGGTGAGCGTTTTGCGCCACTTTCCACCGAGATTCGAGACACTCACTCGAAACGGATACGGCGGGTTTTCGTGGTTTTCCCGTCGCGCGTTCCGGAGTTGAATATGCGGGTGCCGCGACCGCACCCAACGGTATGGGGCTGCGCCGGAACCCGAGGCACCAACATGAGGAGACGACCATGGATCTCGGATGGGGATCACCGATCGGCATGGGAGCCTTTTTCGCGGGCCTCGGCGTCCTGTTCTGGGGGTTCTACG
>Ga0169931_10000097_pt1 | contig 127320 bp, 96 predicted proteins | sample Kivu_15m_20L_FD_129675 | JGI IMG/M metagenome (GOLD analysis project Ga0169931, IMG submission 129675) | Freshwater microbial communities from Lake Kivu, Western Province, Rwanda to study Microbial Dark Matter (Phase II) - Kivu_15m_20L... | ecosystem: Environmental > Aquatic > Freshwater >... | reverse complement strand
AGCTTTGACTTCACTCATGCCAAGAGTATTGCTTGTTCCGTCGGTTAATGACGCCAATCGCATCGAATGGTTGACAACAAACACGCCTGTGCCCCTTCCCTGTGGCGGCTGCATGATATGCCACTCGCCCGCATTGGCAGCATAACTCAAAGGATAGTGAATGAAGCTTGGGCCATCAGGACGTTCTCGATCATTGATCTCACTCGGGCAAATCAAGAAAGGAATCCGTACTTTAGCAACTTGAGACTGCTGATTTATCGGACGAGAATAGTCGATCAAATTCTGGAGATTCGCCTGTTCAGCATAGGGGAGTAGGCGTGTTTGCATGCTCCAATAGACGGCTACCCCGTTGCTCTGATAATCACCGAGTGGCGGGAGTTGCTTGCGCACCGATTCATGGTTGTGAAGTGCTAGCCCCAGTTGCTTGAGGTTGTTTTGGCAGCTCATCCTTCTCGCTGCTTCACGTGCGGCTTGAACGGCTGGTAACAGCAAGCCCACCAATATTCCGATGATGGCAATTACCACCAACAATTCAACCAAGGTAAATCCTGATGTTCGTCGTATCACGCCTACGCTCTCGCAGTAAACCAAGAAATGTTGTTTCGCGAGCATTTTGCCAAAAGCTTGCAACCGCCGCTTGTCTGAGTGATTAAAAACAGGTTAAGTCAGGGACGATTTTTGTTAATCTTGGAGTTCAGTTAGTGAGATCTTTTTGGGAGCTTCTAAGCTAGACATTTTCTTCGATGGGTAGCACAAACGGTTTGCGATAGCGGCGCGCAAGTAGTGCGTTGGCTGAAGGATCGACGAAGCGTTCGGTGTTAGGTTCCAAAATTAAGCGTTTGCCCAAAGTAAGTGGCGTCGCTTGATAGTCGACTGAGTGGTCATCTAAGTGATCGAGCATCTCTTTCGTGGTGGATGTGCATTCTGGTGGCAAATTTTGCAGCGACAGATTTTCGAGCAGATCGGTTGGCGATACGGTTGTCCCCAAGCGATACGAGATATTTCCAATATGACATAACGAGCTTGAGAGATGGGCTTCTTCGATATCAGCGGTCAATAAAGAGCGATCGCGTTGGCGGACGGCCTGAATGAAGTTGGCGAAGTGATTCTGATTTTCACCGGTAAACGTTTTGATAAGTTGACCATCCTTAGCGAACAGTGAAGTCCCCGCAATGATGCCCTCCGTTCCCTCAATAATCCAGCCGCCGGCGAGTTTATAGGGCTTTGATTTGAGTCCTCGTACCTCTTGAATGATGGTCTTGGTTCCGAATCGATGGAAGACCAATTGCGTGTTGGGTGTTTCACCCGCATCAACATATCCAACACGACCGCCGAGGCTGAGTACCGAGTCACCGAGTCCCTTCAAGCCGAGCATCCAGCGGACGAGATCCATGTAATGGATATTGTTGTTACCGAGTTCTCCGTTGCCGGTATCCCAGGACCAATGCCAATCATAGTGAAGCTGTGGACGTTCTAGTTTCTCATTGTTCGCCGGTCCCAGCCAGAGATTAAAGTCGACTTGCGGGGGAAGTGGGTATTCCCCTTTTTTGCCGATGGAGCCGCGAGGACCATAGATGATGGTTCGAGCCAAATCGACCGTTCCAAGTTCTCCTGCTGCGATATACTTTACAATTTCAGCGTGAGCACCGATGCTTCGGTTTTGTGTGCCAGCTTGGCAGATTCGGTTGTGTTTGCGGGCTGTTTGCACCATGCGTCTTCCTTCTTCGACCGTGTGGCAAACAGGTTTTTCCACGTAGACATCTTTACCAGCCTGCATAGCCCAAATGGTTGCTAAGGCATGCCAATGATTGGGTGTGGCGACCGATACGGTATCAACGCTTTCGTCGGTAAAGATTTGACGCATATCACTGCAAGTTTTGGGGCGATATCCGAAGTCTTTTTCGATTTCTGTTGCCAAAGTTGCGACCAGTTCGCTATCGGGATCGCAGAGATAGGCAATTCGGACGCCAGAAATCTTTGCGAACTCGCGAGCATGGACTTTTCCGCGGATACGACATCCCAAAACAGCGTGCGAAATCTCGTCATTGGCAAGCGCCACCGAAGTTGAAGTCGCTGGTTGTGCAGCCTGGAGTGGCCCATTCGCGCAGGCAGCTCCGGCTGCAAGTAGCAATGATTGATAAAAGAAGTCTCTACGGTTGGATGGAAGAGTCATGGCGGGATTCAGCAGAATAGTGGTTGATTTAAATGAACCTGGGCTCCTCATCATACCGCAGTCTTCATTGTTTCTTCAAGGTTTCTCAGATTTCTGAGTTTCTGCATTCTCCCAATACAGGCGAGAAAATCGCTAGATCTTCCTTCGGGATGCTCGTCTTCACGATTCGCTAACGAATCTCTCATCGTACGTTAACGATCTCCTCATCAGAAGTTTGCAATGGCAAATCATCATCTTCAACACTCAACAGTGGGGGAAAGAGTCGTTTGAACTCTGCGATTCACTTTGAATGAGATTTGCTTCATAGAGATTCGTGAAAATTCATTTTTCAGGACTTCGAGCTGAAGCTCGGATGGTATTTATTTTTTTTCTGATTGGGGGAAGAAATGCGAAGTTCAACACGTAGTTGGAACGCCGTGCGTTCTGTCGCGGTCCCTCGGCTTGGCTTTACGCTGGTCGAGTTGTTGGTGGTGATCGCGATCATTGGAATTTTGGTTGGCTTGTTATTGCCTGCGGTTCAAGCGGCTCGAGAAGCAGCTCGACGCATGCAATGCGCTAACAACATGAAACAGATCGGTCTGGCTTTCATGAACCATGAATCGACCTACAAGCATTTTCCAACGGGTCCCTACGACGGCGATCCAAGTTTGCCTGGTATGCAGTACAACGAGGCTCCTGGTCAGTACGAAGGATCAACTTGTTGCAATGCGGCTCATCCAAAAGGTTGGAGCCATTGGTTCAAGATCTTGCCATTTATTGAGCAGAACAACGTCTACAACTTAGCCAACTTCAATTTGCCACCGATTCACTCTGGTCGTCCCGCGAACTACAACGGCGAAAATTCGGTAGCCCGCGTTTTGATTCCGACCTATTACTGCCCTTCGCGTCGTGGGCCTACCGGTTATGGTTCGGCTCTCTTTGGACGCAGCGACTATGCAGGTTGCGCTGGCTTCTATCAAGGCGAAGTTCATGAAAACTGGGGCGATATTCCAGCTCCACCTTTAGGCTTGGCCCCACGTCGCAACGAGCGAACCGTCGAGAACTTTGGCGATTTTCCAGGTCGCAAGGGTATGATTTGCTGGTCCGCTCAGGGTGCAAAGCGTCGCTTGGCTGATGCCACCGACGGTCTTTCTTCAAGCATCGTGGCTTCTGAGAAGCACTTACCACGAACTCGACATGGTTCGGACGGTGGTGATAACGAACGTTGGAACAATGCTGGTTGGGATGAGTGCGTGCTTCGCTATCATTTCCCACCGAAGTCTGACTTTGATCCGACCCTGCCTGCTACTGGTAGGCCTGGTAACTTCAACGGTCCGGGTACTGTGTGGCGACGTTATTTCGGTTCGAGCCATCCAGGTGGTTTGAATGCGGTTTACGGCGACGGTTCAGTTCGCTTCTCGTCATTCACCGTGGATGCATTGAACTGGATGCGTTTGTGTGTGATCGATGACGGCAATCCAGCCAACACCGAAGAATAGTGTCGAGTTGATTGATTCAAAGGAAAAGTATATGAAATTGGTTAGACTTTTGGTATGTCTTTCGGTTGCTCTTACGCTGGTTGGTTGCGGCCAAAGCAACGAAGCAATCATTCCAACAAATGAGTTGACGCCGGAGCAGATTGCTGCAGTGAAGGCAGAGGACGCCGCGGTGGAAGACGAAGAGAGTCAAGGAAAAATGCAAGGTGGCAAGGCTGCTAAGTAGTTTTCCGTTAGTTAAGTAAATAGCATTTCAAGGAGAGAGGATTAATCTTCTCTCCTTGTTTTTTATGAGGGTGAATTATGGTTCGATTTGTTTTCGGTTTGCTCTTACTTTCGATCGTGGGCTGTGGGGTAGGTGGTGGAATCCAACCTGCGGTAATCCCAGAAGATCTGAAGAGTACCTCGGATCGGCCTTTGGTGGCTCATCCTGAATACGCTCATTGGAGTCAGTTTCCGGAAGGAAGTTATTCGATCAGAAGGAAAGAGGTTGTAGGTAAAAACGGTAAAACGATTGTCACAACCAAAGTTCAATTGAAAAGCAAAACAGCTGAAAAGGTCAGTGTTGAAATGCAGGTGACCGTAAAGCGTGGTGATGATCCGGAAAGGGTGAATGATCCCGATGTAACAGATTATCCTGCCCAGTTTCAATTGCCCGAGGGAATGCAAGAAGAGCAATTTTCACTCCCCAGCCTTAAGGCGAAATTTTCTGGTGAGGAGGCTCTTGAAGTGGACGGGCAAAAATACGAATGCAAGAAATATGTTTGGACCGAGACGAACGAGGCAGGACCAATGGAAGTTACAGTTTGGCGAAGCGATAACGTGCCAGGTAGAACGGTGAAGGAAGTTAGTGCAACGCAAAATGTAGGGGAAAGTTCTTCCGAGCAGATTATCGAGGTCAAGATCGCCTCCCAAGAGTCCAAATAGGCTTTAAGAGAGATTGTGACGCCAACAGGTTCCGGTTCCTGTTGGCGTTTTTTCGTTCCAGGCTTTAGCGGCGATCTGTTTTGGGGATTCTGTCCCCCTAAAACAGCTGGTTTTGGGGTGATTCCACGCCACTGATGCCAAAAAAATACAGAATTGTCTTGTGCTATACCGTCGAAGTTCGATACATTACCAAAGGTACTCGTCCTTTTTCTAATTTTTTCGAATTCTCGAGGTACTTTTTATGCCCAGGAACAAGGCGTTCAAGGACAGGCTGGCGACTGTTGCCAGCCGGTCGGGTTTTACGTTGGTTGAGTTGCTGGTGGTTATTGCGATCATCGGCATCTTAGTAGGTTTGTTGTTACCAGCGGTTCAAGCGGCCCGTGAAGCGGCTCGTCGCATGCAATGCACGAATAACCTGAAGCAGCAAGGTTTAGCCATTCACATGCACCATGACACGTTCAAGTATTTCCCGCCCGGCGGTTACAACCCTTGGGATGCCGTGGGAAGTTGGGCAACCAAGATTTTGCCCTACATCGAGCAGCAGAGCTTGGCAAACTTGAATGTAAACCGCAACGTTGACATTTTAAGGTATCGTGGTGGTCCAACCGTTTTCTTCTGCCCCTCGCGTCGTGGCTCGGTAGCTACGATATCGCAAGGGGGACGCTATCTGATGGACTATGCTTCGGCCACACCAGCCGATGCACCTAACACCTGGGATCAGTATTGGTTCGGCGACGTTTGGGGAATGAACTGGGTGCCAAGTCGGTATCGTGGAGCGATCGTTCGCGGTGGGATGGATGCCAACGGTGTGTGGCGAGGTGGAAAAACCAAGATGGCCGATTTGGTGGATGGAACCAGCAACACGATGGTCATCGGCGAAAAGCAATTGCATCCTCAGCGTTACGAGAGTGGCGACTGGCATGATGATGCTGGTTGGGCCGATGGCTGGGATCCAGACGTTGTTCGCTACACCGGTTTCCAACCCAACGCAGATGAACGCTATGGTAATCAAGGTGGCTGGGAAGGTTACCGTTTCGGTAGCGCTCATACCGTTGGCATGAACATTTTATTGGGTGACGGTAGCGTCCGCTTTATGTCCTTCAATATCGACTTGGTTATCTTTAACCGACTTGGATTGCGAGATGACGGCGGCGTGATCCCAGACGAATACTAATCGTCTTCGCACAATATATACCATTCATTGTCGTTGAATGGTGTTAGTCCTAAACAAAGCCCTGCTTGAAAATGGTTTCAAGCAGGGCTTTGTTCGTGTTTCAGACTAGCGATCGGTGGAGGGCTAAGGATTGGGAACCAAAGCTTTGAACTCTTCTTCGTTAACTTCTTTGATTTCGCCCAGAGTTCCAGCTACAAAACGCTTGCCTCCCAATCCTTCCTCTTCCCAGGCAAAAATAGAACTGGACTGACCGGGAACGGAGGGTTTAGTTTCAAACTTGAACTTATACGGTTTCTTGTCGCGGGAGGAAACAAAAAGGCTTTCGACATCCTTAACCCCAAGGTTATTTAGATCCTCTTGGGGACGACCTTTAATAAATTCTTTTAGTTCGCTTTCATCTTTGGGGCCTCTGCCGCGATTGGAACTGACAAATCGACCATAGAAAACTGCCAGAGGTTTTAGATTGGAGGATTCGGTATCGGCGCTTTCGGATCGGCTGCCGCAACCGGCGGTCAAAGCGAGTGTTCCAATACCCAATAATATCAAACAATATCTTCGTTTCATGGTTTCGGAGATCCTTGGAGGTGGGGTGAAAAAGATAAAAGCGGGGGAACCTTCTATATCTTAACGATTCCCTCACGCTAAAAAACTGGGCATTTGCAGTAATCGGCCGTGATCTGTGGATAAATTGGATCCGATGAAGCCGCCGCAGCCTAGAGTGCTGTCGGATGTAATCATGGAAACAGCTGCATCTGCAGTACAGATTTTCGATTGGACAGGGGTACTCATCCGAGCCAACCGCCGTTGACATGTACCGTTTGACCAGTGATATAGCTTGCCAGAGGACTGCAGAGAAAAAGAATGGTCTGGGCGATTTCTTCAGGTTCACCGAAGCGGCCCAGCGGTATTTGTTGGAGCATTTGGCTTCGGCTTGCTTCGGGGATGGACTGGCCCATTTCAGTAAGCACGACACCGGGAGCAACAGCGTTGACGGTAATTTTTCTTTTGGCCAACTCGCGGCTCAATACTTTGGTCAGCGCGATGACGCCTGCTTTAGCGGACGAATAGTTTGCTTGACCAAAAAAACCAATGACACCGCTGATCGAGGCGAGGTTCACGATTCGACCATGGTCCGCGAGGGATTCCGCAGCCGCTTGGCACACATGGAAGACGCCAGAAAGATTGGTATCGATCACATCTTGCCAATCCGCTTCGGTCATTTTGCGTATGGTTCGATCGCGAATAATTCCAGCATTATTGACCACGATATCGAGAGAACCAAAAGAATGCTTAGCAAAATCGATCATCCGGCGGCAATGTTCCACTTGGCGGACATCGCCGGCTTGGATCGCAACTCGCGCCCCTAATTGTTCCGCAAGTTCTTTTGCGAGTCGTTCCTGGTTCCCTTCCGAATCGGGGTAGTAATTGATAACAATATTCGCACCTGACTGGTGCAATATTCGAGCAGTGCAAGCCCCAAGGCCTTGCGAGGCACCGGTAATTAGGGCACATTTGTTGGAGAGGTCGATCGCAATCATGGTAGACAAAGCATCTCATGTAGAAAAGTTTTTCTGAATTCTGGCATGAAAATGACACGCTGACAATCGGTGTAGGATGGAGTCCTCTGTTCTAGGGTGTGAAGCTTCTCTAGGGTGTGAAGCTTCAAAGTGAGGTAATATGACCGACCGAGAGATGGGGGGTTCACTAGAGAGATTTCGTCAGCGCTTTTATATCGATGATCCCGAGTTGGTTTATCTTGATGGAAATTCCTTGGGCCGACTTCCCATTGCGACTATTCAAAAGATGCGCGATGTGATTGAAAAGCAATGGGGTTCGGGGCTCATTCGTAGTTGGAATGAGCATTGGCTTGAGATGGTCAAGCGAATACGTCAGAAACTTGCTTGTTTGTTGGGAGCGGACCTCGACGAGGTACTGATCGCGGATTCCACCTCCATTAACCTCTTCAAGTTAACGCTGGCCTGTTTGGACGCTCAGGCGGAACATGGCGAACTGTTGACAGATAAAGCCAACTTTCCCTCGGATCTTTACATTATGCAAGGAATCTGCGATCGACTCTCCAATCGCATTACTCTGAGGGAAGTGAGTACGAGCGATATGGATTTTGAAGATACTGAGAGCCGTTTATTAGATAATCTGACAGAAAGCACCAAACTCGTGGTGCTATCGCATGTGCATTATCAGAGTGGTTACGCGTATGGGATGGACCAAATCAATCGTGCGGCAGAGTGTGTGCGTGCGCACGTAATATGGGATGTGAGTCATTCCATCGGCGCGATGCCGATCGATGTGCGCGAGAGTCGTTGTAATTTGATGGTCGGATGTTGCTATAAATATCTCAACGGTGGGCCCGGCGCGCCAGCCTTTCTGTTCGTGAAGCGTGACTTGCAGGAGCAATTAAAGAATCCGATTCAGGGTTGGTTTGGAGCGGCGAATCCTTTTGATTTCTCCGATCGCTATCAAGCAGCGGGCGGAATCGAGAGATTTGCAGTGGGTACACCGAACATATTGAGTTTAGCAGCCATCGAACCGGGTATCGACTTGACGTTAGAAGCGGGGATACATCGCATTCGTAAGCGTTCCCTTGAGTTGACAGAACGCTTTATCAATAGTTTCGAAGAGTTTCCGAGGGAGTGGGAGATGAGGTTGAGAACGCCGCGCAATCCCGTTCAGCGCGGTTCACACGTTTCTCTGGCGCACCCCAATGCTTGGCAGATCACGCAGGCATTGATTCAGCATTGGAAGGTAATACCCGATTTTCGTGGTCCTGACATCATTCGCTTTGGAGTTACACCGCTTTACACGACCGAAGCAGAGATTGACAAGGCGAGCGATGCTTTGAAAGCGATATTAGCGACAAAAAGTTATCTTGACTTTAGTCCGATAAAGCGGGGCGTTACCTGAAGAAAATTTTTAGATTTGTCCGAAACTCTGGGCTATCGCTTAAGAATGTCTTTCGCGATAGGGAGAGTTTTTTGGACCCATTGGCGATACATGTGACCTGAGGGATGAAGGCCATCTTCAGCTAGAAGGTTCTGCTTCGGTCCTTCAATATCCCTGGTGATGTCGGTGATATCGATGAAGTGAACTTTGGCTCTTTCCGCCTCTTCTTTCTTGACTCTATTGTAAGCATCGATTTCAACCGCAATTTTGGCGCGGTTGCGGTCTTTTGCAAATGGCGTGACGCCCCAATCAGGAATGCTGAGCAGAATAACCCGCTTAGGATTCCCCGCCGCTTTTGCGATGGCGAACTCAATCAGCTTTCTTAATTCCTGACGGTAGGATTCAACATCGCGACCACGGTACTGATTGTTTACACCAATCAATAACGTCACGATATCGTAGGAATTTTTTTGCGTCCGTTGTTGCAGTGCGGCGAGAAGCTCATCGGTGGTCCAGCCGGTTTTCGCAATTATTTCAGGTGGATTGCATCGGAAACCTTCCCTCTCCAGCAACTCTCGTAATTGATTGGGCCAGCGCTCCTTCTCCAAAACGCTCTCGCCGATGGTGTAGGAGTCGCCGAGCGATAGGATTTGAGCAGGAGGAGTTTGGAAAAACAACGTGGCAAGAAGGGGGAGTGCGAAATGCGACATCGGTTTGCCATTCCTAATGCGAGCCACGCTGAAGCGAATAACAGATGTTTGTAGCTTAACTCTCAGGGGGTCAGAATGTGTTTCCCTTGCTCGAACTGTTTGTGGCAGTCGTTGCAGTGGACCAGCATTTTTTCATAAGCGGCTTTGGCTGCCGCAAAATCTTTTTTCTTGGCTGTGGCGACAAATTCTCCGCCAGAGTCACGGGCTAATTCGCTGTGTTTGATCCAATCGGCTTTATTCTCTTCTGGCAATCGGGATAGCAAGAGATTTCCACCTTCAGCCAAAATGAGAGCATCAGAACGGATCGCTTTCCAGGCTGCATTATCGGCAGGCTCTTTGGCCATAGCCACTTTGAGCCGCTTATAGGGAGCTTGAAAAACACCTTCCATGAAGTCGTGCATATTCACATCGATAGGCTTGATAGCTCCTGTTTCGGTGACTGCCGAGTGAGCTTTGAGTTGGGATGAAAACCAAGCTGGCAGAACAAGGCCGGCCGTGACCAGGGCGATGAGGGATGCGGAAAAACAGAGAGAGGATCGAGCGGAGACTTTCATGGCACACCAAGGGTAGAATGTTTTTCAAAAAATCGTCTTGGACGTTATAGTGTTCTTCGCCGAACGCGACAAGTCAACGGTGCGTCGATCGGCCATCTGCACCTTAGTGCCCGTGGACTTAATGACCTTCAAGCATCGTTATGGACGATCTAAACTGTGGACGAAAGGTTATTTGGGGTATCGGTTGCGGAGAGCCAAATATCGCGGTTGCTAGACGGCCCTTTTTTTCTGCGGAAAAGAGTGTAAGTCCTCTATTTCGAGCGGCCTTTTTGAGCGAAAATATCGCAGGCCACATCAGGCCTACCCTAGACCGGCCCTACCCTAGACTGGCACTGCAAAGAGAACCACACTGCAGAAACCCACACTGCAAAAACCCACACGGATAAGAACCTCTCAAAAAAAGCCTCTTACAAGGAATCTCTCATGAGTATGAATCGTCGTGCTTTCTTGGATCGCACTGCAATCGCTACGGCAGCGGCCGCAATTGCTGCACGTCCTTTGGCGAATTTATCAGCCCAGGAAGAGCAGCCGAAGTCGGTTGGTCCGAATGAAAAGATTCGTGTGGCGGTGATTGGTGTCAACGGCCAAGGCGGAGCGCATGTGGGGGAATGGATGGCGAACTCTGAAGTGGAGTTGGTTGCGATTTGTGATGCCGATCCCAATGCCTATCAAAAGCATGCCAAGCGTTTCAAGGATATGAAAACGCCCCCTCGATTCGAACAGGATATTCGCAAGCTTTTGGAAGATAAGTCGATTCATGCCGTTTCGATAGCTACACCAAATCATTGGCATGCGCTGATGGCGGTATGGGCGATGCAGTCCGGCAAGGATGTCTATGTTGAAAAGCCATGCAGCCACAACGTGCATGAAGGTCGAGTGATGACTCAGTGGGCTAGAAAACTGGGCCGCATGTGTCAGATGGGAGTGCAGAGTCGCAGCATGCCTGGTATGCGGCAAACACTTGAGTTTGTGAAAAGCGGCAAGATCGGTGATGTAAAAGTTGCGAAGGCGATTTGTTATCGCCGGCGAGGTAGTATTGGCATGGTTGATACCGAGGCGCCGGTGCCTCAAGGTTTGGATTTCGATCTATGGTGTGGGCCCGCACCCAAGGTTTTGCCAAAGCGAAAGCGACTTCACTATGATTGGCACTGGGTTTTTGAGACAGGCAATGGAGATTTAGGCAATCAAAATCCCCATGAATTGGATAAAGCTCGCTGGGGCCTCGGGAAACAAGAACTTCCCAAAAAGGTTGTCAGCATTGGTGGTCGTCTCGGATACATCGATAATGGCGATGTCGCCAACAGTCAGGTAAGCATCTACCAGTGGGATGATGCTATGATGATTTCCGATGTTCGTGGCTTGGATATCAAGTCGAAAATTACATTTGGGCTGAAGGGCGGTCCATTTGATGGCGCGTGCAATATTTGGTACGGCACTACCGGCTATGCTGTAGGGCCGAATTATACTTCGGGTATTGCGTTTGATTATGATGGCAATGAACTGGGAAGGTGGAGCGGAGGGAGTTATCAAGCGCACTTTGCGAACTTCCTCAAAGCGGTCAAGAGCCGCGATTATAAAGATCTCCACTTAGATATCGAAGATGGGCATTTATCGAGTGCACTGGCACACTTGGGGAACGTCTCGTATCGATTAGGAAAGGAAGTTCCACTCGGTACGCGCCCAAGTTTGCTGGGCCAGGACAAATATGTGGTGGAGACGATGGAATCGTTTGAAGAGCACCTAAAGGAGAACGGCGTCGATTTCAAAGCGACCAAATTCTATTTGGGCGAGGAACTGACCATCGATCCGGTAACGGAAAGGTCGACGAGTGAAGAGGCCAACCGGTTGTTCACTCGAAAATATCGCGAGGGGTTCGTACTGCCAGAGTTGGCTTAACACCCGATACTCAACAAAAATATTGGCAAGCGTTTCATGGGTTTTGATTTTTTACAACATGATGGGATACGGCGGATGAGAAAACTTTTTGGCTTGATGACTAGCTTTTTCGTGGTAGCAATGCTGGGTATGTCAAATCTTGGCACGGCCCAAGATGGTGACTGGATCACATTGTTTGATGGCAAATCGATGGACAACTGGGAACGCGTTGGCAACGAGAAAAGCAAGTGGGAGTTGAAGGATGGAATCATCGTTGGAACGGGGCAGCCATCGATGTTGGTATGCGTGGATGGACCGTATAAGAATTTCAAGTATCGCGCTGAAGTGATGATTAACGATAAAGGCAACTCCGGGCTTTACTTTCGTACCACACGTAAACCTGGCTTTATGGATGGATATGAAGCTCAAATCGACAGCACCCATACCGACCCAATTCGAACTGGTTCACTCTATGGATTTTGCCATGTTTACAAACAACTTGTGAAGCCAGACACCTGGTTCGTTTATGAAATCGAAGTTCGCGACGATATATGGCGCGGTCGTGAAATGACTCGCGTTAAGATCACGGTCGATGGAAACGAGTTGTATGAGTACATGGACTTTGCGAAGACTTATAAAGCAGGTCATTTCGCATTCCAGCAGCATGATCCTGGCAGCGTGGTATCGATTCGTAAGGTTCAAGTGTTGCCGCTCAAAGATTGATGTTCGTCATTGCCTAGCTTAGTGGTGCGATTTTAGCTTGGCGATGAAGTTGAAGCTTGACACTGAAAACGGTTGTTCGGTGAAAGCTCTTCGAGTCGTTCGAAGAGCTTTCTTTTTTAAGCCTCGTTATTCTCTGTGATATTAAAGCGTTCTAGATATCCGAAGTTGGGAAATTTTCCATCCTTGATACCAGGTTGACCCTGCGTGCCGCCTAGGTAGACGATTTGACCATCAGAGGAAAATCGAATGGTGGTAACTCTCATGCCTGTTTTAGCTTGGCCTATGATTCGGCCCGTGGTCGCGTCGAAGAAGCCCACGTTCCAGTTTCCTCCCCGAAGTCGGCCACCCATGGCAAAATATTTTCCGGTGGGATGAAAGGCGAGTGCTTCCATAAGACCTTCACCCGTATCGTCAGGATGAGATTCCTGGATCTTTTCGGGAGGTGTTTTCCGCCAAGTGAAGCGTTGCCAAAGTTGCTTGCCATTACCGGCCATAGGGTCCCGCATGTCGCCCATTCCGGCAACATAGATCGACTCGCTGTCCGGTGAAAAGGTGATAGCGAAGATACCGCCAATGTAGCAATGGCTTTTGATAATTCCCCAACTAGTAAAACTTCCGGTGCGCCAGAGGGCCACTTCTTTCCCAGACTCGATTTCGTAAACAGCGATATCTCCCATTAAATTAGCGGCCGCTACCCATTTGGATTGTGGATCGATGGCTACACATTGCACGGACGGCAAAAGCTGCCATTGATGGACCACTTGGCCATCGCTGGCGCTGAGCAATTTGACGGTTGGTTCATCGCTGACGCGAGGTGAATAGTCTTCACTGCCGGCAAGATATTGGCCGGTGACGGAGGCGAGATAGCGTTGATCAGCAGAGAGTACCATCTGCCACGACCAAAATTGATGAATGCGTTCGTTGAGGGTGGGTTCGATAGGCGATTGAAGAGGTTCGTTGAGTATTCGGAGTTGGAGCGTTCCATCATATGCGGAGCTGAAAAGTTTGGACTCCGTGGCCAAAGCGATCGAACTGGTGTAGCTTTGATGATGGCCGATTCGATGGGGATCGGGTTTATCTCGATTGTTGTCGCGAGGGGGAAGGTCGAGCGAGTATATGCCATCCATGCAAGCGGCGAACGCGCGTTTTTCATCAGCTTGCAAGGTAAAATCCAGCAAACCCATAGGGAAAGGATAGCGGCCCGTTTTGTTTAGTTCCAATTTCATGTCGTTCTCTCAGGCCAGCAGCTCAGCGATCGGGGTAGCATTCTTTTCCACACGATGGAAGGTTGGAAAACCTGGCAAGTTATACGTTTGATGCGGATCGAGCCCCAGCGCCTGATAGATCGTGGCGAACAGTCGGCGCTGATCAACCGGGTTTTCTGCGACATCAATTCCGTTTTCGTCGGTGGCCCCATAGACAACGCCCGGTTTGAAACCACAGCCAGCAACCGCCATACTCCAAGCGTTTGGATAATGATCTCGACCGCGAGCTTCATTCAGATGGGGCGTTCGACCGAATTCGCCCATGATGAGAACCAAGGTATCATCGAGCATCGAGCGATCCGATAAGTCTTGAAGTAGCTCAAAGATGATACGATCCAACTCGGGAACCAGCATTTGGTGTGTCTCATGATTGAAGACATGACAATCCCAGGGCATGCCATTGGCAACCATGACGAAGGTTGAGCCGTTTTCGATCAGATGTCTGGCTAAGAGTGTATGCAGTCCAAATGTACCTGGACCATATCGTAAACGGTCCGATTCAGGGAGTGCGTTGAGATCGAATAAAGGTGCCGCTTTCATGAGGCCTTTGACGCGTTCAAAGATCGTGTTGTAGGACTTTACGGCAGCTTCTTGATGATCGTTGACGAACTTTTTGCTAAAGAAAGATCGCAGTGCTTCTCGATCTGCATGTTCCAGTTCGGACATTTTTTCGGGGAGGGAAACATGATCGATTTTGTAGGGACCACCAAATCGGACTGGACCATACTCGGCCCCTAGCCATCCCGCCCAATTGCTCGCCTTGAACGATTTAAATTCGTTCCCTTCTGGACAGGGATCAAGCAGCACAAATTGAGGTACTGGATTTTCAAGTTGTCCGAATTGTTGTGCAAAAACAGATCCCAGCAATGGGCGAGTGAAGGGGGGGCGAGGTGGTTCACCACGCGTCAATAAATCGATCGCTTGAAAATGCTCGTTCTGGTCCGTCTTCATGGAACGAACGATCGTAAGCTTGTCGAGAATCGAGGCACATTTGGGCATCAAGGAACTGATATGTACGCCTGGCAGAGAGGTAGGGATGGAACCAAACGGACCACCCGTAGGTCGACCTGGTTTGGGATCCCAAGTTTCAAATTGGCTTGGAGCACCGCAGAGCCACAGCAAAATACACTTTTTGCCTTGCTGCTTGACCGTTTCTGCATGCGCTGGAAGCGTGAATAGACCCTGGAAACTTGCGATGGATGCAGCGCCTGCCAAGCTTCCTTGCAAAAAAAGGCGACGATGCAATCGATGATCGATATGTCCAGGGGGAGAACCGGATGCACAAGGATGTTCCACGGAATGCATCAATAGCTACTCTTTGCATCTAGTGATTGAAGCGAAACTCAGGGGATGTGATCAAAGCCCAGGTTAAATCTTCCAGCAGCTTTTCACGAGAACGCGAAGTATTCGATAAATAGGTTAAGCATTTTTGCAGTTCTTCATTGTCAGGTTTGCGGTGCAGGAGAGCCAGGAATAGTTGAGTGGATGCTTGAGCCGTATCGGTTTCCGCGGAGAGTCGTTGCAGCAGTTGGGACTCTGAAGCGGAAACAAAACGTTGAATCAATGGGCTGTTGCTCAGCATCAGGCCTTGGCTCACATTAGCAAGGCTCTCTTCTGCCAAAACATCGGGGAAAATACGGCTAAAGAGAAGACGGTTTTCCAGGGCGTAAAATGCGTCAGGATTCTTCAGTTCGAGCGCTGTACCGATGGAACGATGGAACGATTCCGCCGTCAAAGGTTTCGCCAAGGCATAGGAGAACAAGGAAGGATCTTGAGTTTGCGAAGCGGAAGAAGCGAGTTGATACGTTTGGCTCAGTGCGATGCTGCGGAGCAAGTGACGAATGCTGTAGCCACGGCGTTCAAAATCGCGTGAGAGCCAGTGCAAAAGTTCAGGGTGGCTTGCGGGATGAAAGGAATCCATCGCATCAATGGGGTGAATCAGACCCCGTCCCAACATATGTCCCCAAATCCGATTCACCATGGCTTGTGAGACAAGCGGATGATTCGTCAAGACTTTTTCGACGAACTGCTGCCGACGCGAAAATTTCGGAACGCGCGGTTCCCCCTCGCCTTGATCGTTGTAGAGATCATCCCGATCTTCTTCTTTCACATCTTTGGCGGGGCGAGTTTCGGGAATAGGTTCGGTTCCCAGAAAAACCAATTCGTTCGGGGCCGAAGAGCCGCGAATATTGGCAAATTCAGCGAAGCCACCTATGGCGGACTCCTTGAGTCGGAAGCCTTTGGAGGTTTCTGTGTTGGTGCTGCGATTGAAAAACGCGGTGAGTCCCCAGTAATGACGCTGTAGTATTTCGTTTGCCAATGGATGGTCATGGCACTGGGCACAATCGATCCTCACGCCAAAAAAATCGCGTGATACAGCTTCCGCAATTTCCTGATGATTGTTCTTGCGAGAATAGAGGTACCATACCGCGCCGTTGCGACTTTCATCGGCAGGCCGAGCCAAAAGAATCTCGGCAGCGACCTCGTTCCAGGGCCGATCCTTTTCGATCGCGTTGCGGAGGTAGCTGAACCAACCCGCTTTTTCGGACTGCACGAAGCCGTTTGCATCCTTGCGACCGATAAGCAACGCATGCAACAGTTCGGAGAGATGAACGGCATGCTCGGGCGAGTTAAGCAATGAATCGATCAACGTCTCTCTTTTGTTGCTTTCCAAGGATTCCAGAAAGAGTCGCAATTCGGCGGAGGTGGGAGTCCTCCCCAAAAAATCAAGATAGATTCGTCGAGCGAATTGCGAATCATCTGTTTTTGCCCCAGCGGTGAGCCCTTTCTCGGCAAGCTTGTTGGATACGGCAAAGTCGATAACAAGTTGGGGTGGAAGCGCTGCAGGATAGTTGTCCAGTGTCGCGTTTTGTGGTGCTTTGCTGGACGATTGCTCTGTTTCGTTCTTCCAAGCCTGGTAGCCGGGATCAGTTACTAACTCGCCTATAAATTTCTTGAGCGATTCAATGTCGCCATCGCTGAGTTGACCGTCGGGGGGCATATGAGATTCGGCATTGGGAAGAATCACCTTTAGGATAAGACTTTCTGCGCTATTCTTGCCGTCGACCACCGAACCGCTGAGTGTGCTGCCGAGCAAACCTCGGATCGTTTCTAAACTTAACTGGCCTGATCGCTTCAACTCGTTATGGCACGAGATACATTGTTTCGAGAGAATCGGACGGATTGCATTTTCCCAGCGGTTGAGAATTGTGTTTTCTTCGCTTTGAGCGGTGCAGGTTTGGTTGAGGCCAATAAAGATGAGCACACTAAAGGTGAGCGCTGTGACGATGGGGCCAATGACGATGGGGCCAGTGAAGATGGGGCCAGTGAAGATGGGGCCAGTGAAAATAAACGCAGTGAAAGCACCTTGCCAAAGTCCGCCTCGAGATAAGATGGAGCCAGTTGCTTTCACCATGAATGGAGTGACCAATTTCTAAAGCTCAAGCAAGGGGAAGGTAAGGTCGCACAAAAACCAAGAAGGGTTTAAATAGGCAGGCTGTTTGTCTTACCAAAAGCTATCCGCAAACGGATAGCATTTCAATACACGCTTGGGAGGTCAAACCGCCTTGAGGTTAATTGCGTATCTAAAAACCATTCGACGTTTGGCTTCGGTCGCGGTTTTCGGTCTGTTCGGATAGGCTCGAAGTGTGATAATCGGATTGGAGAGGGAAGGGGGCAAAACCATTTGTTGGTTCGATGAATATTCGTTAAACTGCCAACCTGTCAAGGTGGTTGGGCCTCGGGAGGGAAGCTTCCGGAGACCGGGAGCGTATGGGGGTGCGGCAAAATGTTCCACGCTTTTTTCTGGAGGCGAATTTGCCTACGTTTTGTCGAAATTTACCCCACGATTGAGTATAAAATACCTCTCAGTATCAATAAATTTGCTTGAGGTTGGTTGACGACAATAGCCTATCGCGACTAACTTATGGCGTGTAAAGCTCCCTCAACAGCTAATTAGGGGCGTGCTGTAGGATGTAAGTCCTTAGTCTCGAAGAGATACACCTTGATGGGGCGATGCCTAGAACCTACCCACTCTTTAGAGGAATAAGAATGAGTTTTGTTCAACTTAAAGCAAGCCGAGTCTTCGGATTGTTGCTAGCACTTCTGTTCGTAGGGGCCGCTCCGAGCTTGGCCCTTGGTTTCCAGCAGGCGATCGAACCTCTGTTCCCGACTGAGGATGTTCATGAGGGAGGGGAGGCGAACCTGAAGCTTCCCGATTTTAATTCCACTGAGATGGTGGGAGTAAACCCCAGGACATTATTGATGGGTGGATTGGTGATTAGCGGGTTGGGATTCTTTTTTGGATTGGCGATTTTTTACCAGCTCAAGAATTTGCCTGTGCATCAATCGATGAAAGATATTTCCGAGTTGATCTATGAGACGTGCAAAACGTATTTGTTGACGCAGGGTAAGTTCCTTTTGATTTTGTGGGTCTTCATTGCGGCTGTGGTAGGAGTGTATTTCGGAAAGTTGGTGCCCTTCAAGGGTGACTTTGGCATGCCGATCGACCGAGTTCTGATCATTCTTGCTTTTTCATTGATCGGTATTGCGGGGAGTTATTTTGTGGCTTGGTTCGGCATTCGAATCAACACCTTCGCCAATTCGAGAACAGCGTTTGCAAGTTTGCATGGCAAGCCTTTTCCTTGCTATGAAATTCCGCTGAAGGCTGGTATGAGCATCGGGATGTTGTTGATCTCGGTAGAATTGTTTTTGATGCTGTGCATTCTTCTATTTGTTCCGAGGGATTACGCGGGTGCTTGTTTTATTGGTTTTGCGATCGGCGAATCGCTGGGTGCTGCCGCGCTGCGAATCGCGGGCGGGATTTTTACCAAGATCGCGGATATCGGATCCGACTTAATGAAGATTGTTTTCAAGATCAAAGAGGATGATGCTCGTAATCCTGGTGTGATCGCGGATTGCACGGGTGACAATGCGGGTGATTCTGTCGGGCCATCAGCGGACGGCTTCGAAACGTACGGTGTAACGGGTGTCGCGTTGATCACCTTCATTTTGCTCGCTTGCGAGACACAGGTCCAGGTTCCATTGCTCGTTTGGATCTTTTTGATGCGTGTGATGATGGTCGTGGCTTCGGCTGGATCTTACATATTCAACGCGGCAATCGCGAAAGCCAAGTACAAAAATGCGGACAGTATGAATTTCGAGGAGCCTTTGACTGCTTTGGTCTGGATCACATCGATCGTTTCGGTCGTTTTGACATTTGTTGCTTCCGCGATTTTGGTTCCCGGCCTCGGTGGTGATGATAGTTTGTGGTGGAAGTTGTCGGCGGTGATCACTTGCGGGACATTAGCCGGCGCGATCATTCCGGAGCTGGTTAAAATCTTTACGTCGACCGACTCCAAGCACGTTCGCGAAGTTGTTACTTCGTCGCGTGAGGGAGGTGCGTCTTTGAACATTCTTTCTGGCTTGGTAGCGGGTAATTTCAGCGCTTACTGGTTGGGCTTGATCATTGTTGGATTGATGGGGGTCGCCTATTGGATCAGCACGATGGGCTTCGGGGAGATCATGAAAGCACCGGCGGTGTTTGCGTTTGGATTGGTTGCTTTTGGATTTTTGGGGATGGGCCCTGTGACGATCGCGGTCGATTCCTATGGCCCCGTGACCGATAACGCTCAATCGGTGTACGAGCTTTCGACCATCGAGCAGATTCCAAACATTGAGAGCGAATTACGAACTCAATTTGGAATGACACCTCAATTCGAGAAAGCGAAGCATTTCTTGGAAGAGAACGATGGTGCTGGCAATACATTCAAGGCTACAGCCAAGCCGGTTCTTATCGGCACTGCCGTTGTGGGTGCCGCCACGATGATATTTTCGATCATCATGGGTCTGACCGAAGGCTTGAATGAAGCTTTACTGAAGAATCTCTCGTTGATGCATCCTCCCTTTCTGCTTGGTCTTGTCACCGGTGGAGCGGTAATTTATTGGTTTACAGGGGCATCGATGCAGGCGGTTACCACTGGGGCCTATCGCGCGGTGGAATTCATCAAGAAAAACATTAAGCTCGAGGGGGCGACAAAGGCTTCGGTTGAGGACTCCAAAAAGGTTGTGGAAATTTGCACGATTTACGCTCAAAAGGGTATGTTTAATATCTTTTTGGGAGTCTTTTTCTCGACCTTGGCGTTCGCGTTTATTGAGCCGTTCTTCTTTATTGGATACTTGGTTTCGATCGCCGTGTTTGGTCTTTATCAAGCGATATTCATGGCCAACGCTGGTGGAGCGTGGGACAATGCCAAGAAGTTAGTGGAGACGGAATTGAAGGCGAAGGGAACCGAATTGCACGACGCCACTGTGGTGGGCGACACGGTGGGCGATCCGTTCAAAGATACTTCCTCGGTAGCGATGAACCCCGTTATTAAATTTACGACGCTGTTTGGTTTGTTGGCTGTGGAACTCGCGGTTTCTATCAACAAGATGAATGAAGACAAGCCCTGGATCACACTGATCTTGGCTGCGGCCTTCTTCTTGATCGCTCAATTCTTCATCTGGCGTTCCTTTTACGGAATGCGAATTGAAGCGGGTGAAAAAGCTGCATCTGCTGGCTAGGATTTGCGGCGGATGTCGCATTGAAACTCAAAGTAGCGCCGCGTGAGGGATCATGCGGCGTTGCTGAATTTTGGAGTCCAAGTTATGCAGAAAATCGGGTTATTGAGTTTGACGCTCGGGATATTGTGTGGCTCGTTTTTGTGGGCGCAAGAGGAAAAGCCGAACAACGCAGCAGAACTCAAGCACCATATCGTATTTGCCGAGGGTCAGGATGGATATGCAAAGGTTCGCATTCCGGCGATCGTAGCTACTAAATCCGGCAAGTTACTCGCTTTTGCCGAGGGGCGAACGGGAGGCGACAGCGGACCGATCGATTTGGTAATGAAGCATTCTACAGACCAAGGAGAATCGTGGAGCGCTTTGAAAGTGCTGTGGGACGATGGAGACAACACTTGTGGTAATCCCTGTCCAGTCGTAGATCAAGAAACGGGAGTGGTTTGGCTATTGCTCACCTGGAATAAAGGGACGGACCACGAAAGCGAGATTATGGCGGGAAAGAGTGAAGACGTTCGACATGTGTATGTGATGTCCTCGGCGGACGAGGGAGTGAGTTGGACAGCGCCAAAAAAAATCAGCGATACCACGCGCCGCGATCATTGGCGTTGGTATGCAACCGGTCCAGGCAACGGAATACAACTCATGCGAGGAAAGCATGCTGGACGGTTGCTCATTCCTTGCAATCATTCGGATCACAGCGATTCGAAACAGCATCCGTACCGAAGTCATGTTGTTTACTCCGATGATCATGGCGCGACCTGGAAGCTTGGTGGTGTGCATGAGGCCAAGACGAATGAATCAGGAGTGGTTGAGTTGACCGATGGGCGAGTCCTACAACAGATGAGGTCTTATCATGAGCAGGGTGTGAGGGCGATGTCCATCAGCGAAGATGGTGGTGAGACTTGGGGTGGAGTGTATTTGGAACAGGCGTTGAATACACCGGTTTGTCAAGCTAACGTTTTGCGGCTTAAGTGGTCCAGCGGTTCCGTTGATCGTGATTTCGGCATCATTTTGTTTTCCAGTCCCAAGGGAAAGAAACGCCGCGAGATGACGGTTTGGTCGAGTCGAGATGATGGGAAAACATGGGCTGTTGAAAAAACGATTTATGCAGGCGGTTCAGGTTACTCTAATTTGGTCGCGCTGCCGGACGGCGAGGTCGGACTGCTGTACGAAAAAGACGACTACCGAACGATCAGCTTTGTGAAATTTCGAGCGGCTGGACCATAGTAGGAAGCCTTGCGATTTAGAATGCCTCGACGAATCGCATTTATTTTCCAGACTCTGCCCATTGTTTCATGATTTTAATATTGCGTTCGACCTCGGGATTGCCTTTGCCGACGTAGACTTTCATGTCGCTATCGAACATTTCATTGGATTCGTAGCCTTTATCTTCGGAGTCAACGATCCATTGATCAAGCCATCGGCGATGGCGGATCAATTCAGCTTGATGCTCGGCGGAATCAGCCAGATTGTTTACTTGCCAAACATCTTCGCGATAACGATAAAGCTCTTCTGCCGGTCGTTCCGCGGAAAATAAGAGATTCTGTGAGATGATGGGCAATTGATTTTGTTCATGGAGACGTCGGAGCGTTTGCAGGATGGTCTTGCCATCTTTGTAGGCATTGGGTTGAAGGTGCGGGCGTTTGGGATAGAAGTTGCGGATATAGAGATATTCATCGGTGCGAACGCTGCGCAAGCGTTCGACGGTTTCATCGCATCGATCGCGGGCTGCAAAGATCATAGAGCGTGTCTGGTAGTTTGGATCGACGATATTTTCGGCCTGCATGCTTGACGGTTTGGAGATGCCGGCTGCGGCGAGCGTGATGGCGGCCAAATCGATATGCATGACCAAGTCGTCCCGTATCTCGCCTGGGGATATTCCCGGTCCGCGCAGAATCAGAGGTATATGAGTTCCTTCGTTGTAGAGAAACTGCTTACCTCGAGCATGACTGATACCATGATCGGTCATGAAAATGATGAGTGTATTGTCCAATTCCCCTTCTTGCTTTAAGCGATCAATTACTTTGCCGACGTGTTGGTCGGTGAAGCGTACGGCGTCGAGATAGGCGGCCCAATCTCGCAAGAGGACGGGATCGCGAGGGTAGTAAGGGGGCAAAGTCACTTGGTTTGGATCGGTCGCTTGGCCGAACGCCGCAACGGCTTCTGCGGAGAGTTTTTGCGCTTCTTGATCTGTGCCTCCACGAAGTTTGCCTCCTAAGAGCTGCACTTGCATGAAAAACGGTTGCCCCGGTTTGCGATCCGACCAATCAGCAGCTGCATAGATCGATGGGTCCCATTCGAAGTTGTAATCGGTTTTGCCAAGCGGTATCGCTCCATTTCGAGTGCGATTACCGCGTGGGTTGGTATTCTTTAATCCGCTACCAATACAAGTGAGATATCCAGCATCTTGCAGCAATTTGGGTATGGGAACGACGTCTTTGGGCAAGATTATTTTTTGCGTGCCTCGTCCGCTTCGATGGTGATGTGAACCGATCGATGTTTGGTACATACCTGTGATTAAAGCCGACCGACAGGAAGAGCAAACAGGTGCCGTTACAAAAGCATGGGTAAATCGCGTGCCTTCCTGTGCCAAGCGATCCACATTGGGTGTCTTGATGGTTGTTTCGCCGTAACAGGAAAAATTGGCGGACATGTCATCGACTACAAACCACAAGATATTCGGAAGCTGTTCGCCAGCAGGTAAGCAGGTTGCGGTTATCAACAAGAAAAAGATCGTCGCGATCAATGAAACGTTGACATGTTGATGTTTGTGCATTGCGGCGGGAGTCATGGCTAAGAGGGGATTCTCAAAGAGTAAAAGCGAGATCTGCCTAGAGCGGGATTCATACTAATGATCGATGGCGTAAAAGCATAGGTAGTTGTCGGACTCCAGGTAGAAAAAGTGTAGCTTTTCAGAGAAGGCGAGAGATTGTCAGATGAATTAGTAAATGGAATCGTTGGCGAACGTGCGCTGTCCTGCTTGTCCTCGCTTGCAGCAACTCAACGCACTGATACTGGATTCAGGGCTGAGCATGAAGTAAAACAAGAAGGTGCCGTTTCTTGCCGAATTCAAATTGAGGAGTGCTTCATGAGTCGAGCTTTTTGTTTTTTAGCGTTATCTATTCTGGTCGGTTCACTGGCCTGGGCTGAACCCCCTGTCGCTCCGCCGGAGTCATCCGAACTGAAGCCGATCTTTAACGGAAAGGATCTGACGGGTTGGGATGGAGATCCTCGATTGTGGTCGGTGAAAGATGGTGTGATTCGAGGTGAAACGACGGAGCAGAATGTTGCCAAGGGCAACACGTTCATTTTGTGGAAGGAGGGTACGACCAAGGACTTCGAATTGCGGCTATCGTTCCGTTGCAATGATACGAATAACTCGGGAATTCAATATCGCTCGAAGCATATCACCGAGGGTGTAGGCAATAAGTGGGTGGTACGTGGCTACCAGCATGAGATTCGCAATGAATTGAAATTACCCAATATTGCGGGGTTCATCTATGACGAAGGTGGGAAGCGCGGACGTTTGACGGGTGTGGGGGAGAAGGTCGTGTGGACTGCGGATGGGAAAAAGGAGGTTACCGCGACCGGTTTGGATCAGGCCGCTTTTGAAAAACTCTTTAGGTTAGATGATTGGAACGATGTAATCATTATCGCGAAGGGAAACAACATCCAGCACTATTTGAATGGAGTGCAACTGGTTGACTTCACGGACAACGACCCGAAGCTCGCTTTGTTGGACGGGATATTGGCTTTGCAACTTCATGCGGGCAAGCCGATGTGGGTGGAGTACAAGAATATTCGTTTTCGTGAATTAAAGTAACGTTCGAAGTAAGTTAGCTTTTTAGGGGGTTAAATTCCGCTATTAGCTAAGGTTGGCTCAAGCCGCTCCCCGTGAGCGGCTGTTTTTTTCTGTTGATTTAGGGGCTGTGAATTGTTAGGAGCTTACAAATCCAACTTAACACGGGAACAAAATAAAGAATTACTTCTTTAGGGGCTCATTCATAAGTGTAGTTTCTTTAGGGGTGATTTCGGTTGGATTGCGCGGTTTATGTCGAGTTTTACGAATTTTTGTTGAAATTTTGTTGGGGTACATCTAGAATGCACGATGATTGATGGTAGTCTTTTCCGCCGTTACCAACCTCGAGTGTGGGGTTAAACATCGTGTGGCAATAAGGCCCTTGGTGTTTTAAACATGACTCGAGGCATTATTTTCAAAAGTTCTCTTCCCAGTTCTTATTCGTTTTATGGAGATCTCTTAATGAGGCACCGTATTCGGTCCGGGTTCACATTGGTAGAACTGCTGGTGGTGATTGCCATCATCGGTATTTTGGTGGGGTTGCTGTTGCCAGCGGTTCAAGCCGCTCGCGAAGCTGCTCGCCGCATGAGCTGCTCGAACAACATGAAGCAGCTTGGTTTGTCGTTCCACATGTATCACGATACGTTTAAGCGGCTCCCTGCCGGTGCGAACCAGCAGTATACACCGGCTACCGGTGCCCTGGCGAACTACAACTGGTATGGTTACTCCGCTTTGACCATGGTTCTTCCTTACATCGAGCAAAGTTCGCTATACAACCAGCTCCGTTGGAACAGCCATCACTATGATGGTGCGGTCATTGCTCCGGCCATCGTTTCGCCGCTTGCTGTGAGCCGAACCAAGCTTGCGACCTTCCTTTGCCCGTCCGATAAAGATGCTCCGTTTGGAGCGGAAATCGGGCAGAGCAACTACGGTGTGTGCTTCGGCTCCAACATCGGTTACGGTTTAGGTAACACGGGCGAAGCCAATGGTATGTTTGCTCGCGCTGTGTACAAGAAGTTTTCGGACGCCACCGACGGTTTGTCTGCAACCATCATGCTCGGCGAATGGAACAAGGGCGATAATACTGGTACCACATTCGATACATCGGCTGATTGGGTCAACACGATTCCGATCGGCACTCTTCGTCCTAACACCACGCGTCGTTATCCAACCTTGGCCGAACTAGATGCCGTTGGTCAGGCCGCTTTGGCCCGTGGCCCATCGAGCCATCGCAGCGTTGCTGGTTTGCGTTGGATTGCTCCTGGTCAATACAACTCGGCATTCAACACGTTGGCAACTCCGAACTGGAGATGGCCTTCGTTGATGAGCTGCGATGGTTGCGGACAGGGTGACTCCAACGGTGTGTTCCCAGCACGCAGCCGCCATCCAGGTGGTGCAATGCACGGAATGGGAGATGGTTCCGTTCGCTTCATCAACCAGACCATCGAATTGTTGGAATATCAAGGTTTGGGTTCCGCCAGCGGTGGGGAAGCCTTCAGTGATACCACTGGTGGTTAATCCAAGCCTGCACATGGCATGCAAACCGCGAAAGAGAAGTATTTGATCTTCGCGATGTTAAAAAGAGAACCGACTGCTGTGGTGGTCGGTTCTTTTTTTGTTGTTACGTTTTTTGTCAACATTTTGTAAAGCTCAATCGTTACCCCATTTATTAACGGCACAGTTATTTTAGAATACTGGTTCGGGTGCGCGTTAACTTTTCATTTGAGACCTTGGAGTATCAGGAACATGAAGATCCAGAGAATTACACTTGCGATTGCAATAGCCTTCACCACATTCTTTGTTGGCTGCGGTGCTACTCAGGGTGAAAAAATTGCGGGAACTCCTAGCCCAGTTGTCGAGCAAGTAAAGTCGATGCTGAAAACCGCTTCAGAGGATGGAAAGCCTTTGGGCAGCGGTGGAATGATCAGCATGGAATATCTTGCTGAACTAGAAAAGACCGATTCCGCTAAGGCCAAAGCGTTGCAAGCAGACTTCGACGCCCTGATGTCTGCCAGCAATCCTGAGGATGTGAAAGCTAAGGCCGCTGCTCTTCTCAAAAAGCTGTAATAATCCTTAGCGAAGAGTTCTGTTACGAATCGCGATGGTTCGCGAAAGATTTGCTATATGAGCAAGGCAGTAAGGCGAAAGAAAAGGATTCAATCAGCCGGCACCGATGAGGCGCCGGCTGATTTCGTTAGCGAGAACGGCAAGAAGCCTTCCCCCACCAGATTCTACATCTTGATGACATTGCTGCTGGGTATTCTTACAATCGCTTGGTTCGGCGGCGCACCGAGTCGGTTAGTCAATTCTTTCTCTCGCGCAGCATTAGCAAAATATGATCTGGAAGGTGCGGAAAAGTGGCTACGATTCGCATCAAAGTTTCTACCCGATAATGCGGATCGCGAACTGCTTCTCGCAAGGATTGCTCGAAAAAAATCGGCTTATCCTTCCATGGATAAGCATTTGAATCGCGCCGTCGTACTGGGTGCGAGTAAGCTGGATGTTCAAATCGAGGAGGCTATGGCTGCCGCTCAATCGGGCGCACTGGAATTAGTGGAACTGCAGTTATTTAAATGGTTGGAGAGCGGGGTGGGGGAGGTTGACGAGCTCAGTGACGCTTATGCGAACGGCTTGGCGGTGAATTCGCGTTTCGAAAATTTGAATCAGGTGCTAGATGCCTGGCAGCAAGATTATCCCGCTGATCCACGACCCGATTATCGCCGTGCCCGCATGCGTGAGTACTTTCAGGACTGGGAGAACGCAGAAGCTTTGTACCGAAAGTCGCTGAGTCGAAACCCCAAATATTATCCTTCTCGCTATCGACTTGGGAGAGTTTTAATACTCGAGCGTAAAATGGAGGAAGCAAGGGATCAATTTGAATTGTGCGCTGAAATGAGTCGGCCCGAGGCAGCGAAAACGAGTCTGGCTTTTTGTTATCGATCGCTGGGACAGTCCGAAGATGCCAAGAAGTTGCTTGAAGAGGTGATGCGTTCTTCTCCCGAGGAGATAGGCGAATCCTACGATATCTTGGAAGAATCTCCGGAGTATTTCGATGCGGCGTCAGCACTTGGTGACTTGGAGTCCGAGGGGGAAAATTATGCAGCGGCGGAAAAGTGGTTGCGGTTGGCACTGAGCAAAAACGACCGCGATTTACAGAGTCGCTATTCTCTGGCTGTGACGCTGCGGCAATTAGGACGAGTGGAAGAAGCGCAAAAACAATTTGATCTGGTTGCTGAAAGTCGCAAAGCATTGGAGCAAGTGAATCCTCTGCGGAATCAAATTTTTGAAAATCCGAAAGACCCTGCTTTGCGACTTAAGTTGGGAGAATTGTTGCTCGAGTATGAGTCGGAACGAAGTGGTCGATTCTGGATAAATAGCGTTTTTTCCATCGATCCAAATTATCGTCCTGCGCATGAGGCTTTGGCCAAGTACTATCGGGAACATAGCGGTGGGGATTCGAAAATGAAAGCTCTGGCCGATTATCACGCTAAGGCCGCGGGTCTGGTCACGCCCTGATAGAGAATTGCCATGAATTTGAATTTAAACCAAACACGCCTCTATATAGCCATAGCAGCTTGCAATCGAGTTCAAGTCGGGCATTGGACGCAGAGTTGGTTCGACCCAAGAAAATATCTGGCCATCGCGTTTGGACTTTGTCTCTTGCTAGCAGTTGGCTGCGATCGTGACGAAAAACAAATCCCTTCTCCTCAGGAATCCGCAGCGGTAAGAAACGTCGAGCCCAACAATCGTACCAACGTGAAGTTCACGGATATTACCCATGCGAGTGGAGTTGAGAGTGTCTATCAAAATGGAGAAGAAACGGATCAGTACTCCATCGCCGAATCGCTCGGTGGTGGTGTAGGGACATTAGATTTTGACTTGGATGGTCGACTCGATTTGCTCTTTCCCAGCGGCGGACGCATTGAATTCGAGCAACCTTTGCAAGGCTTGCCGTCGAAGTTATTTCGCAACTTGGGCGAAAAATTTTCAGACATATCGGTGATGGCCCATGTGGCGGAGGTCGATTTTTATACGCACGGAGTAAGCTCGGCTGACGTCGATAGTGACGGCTTTCCAGATATCTTGATCACCGGTTATAACGGCATTCAGTTGCTTATCAATTGTGGCGATGGGACTTATCGCGATGTTTCGGATTCCAGTCATTTGACGCCAGCGTCTTGGACGACAAGTTCTGGTTGGGGTGATTTTGATAACGATGGTTATGTCGATCTCTATGTTGCCAATTATGTCGATTGGTCCTGGAAAAATAATTCACGCTGCGGTGGCAGTGGAAAGGATGGCCGGGATGTTTGCACGCCTCAGTCCTTCCAAGGTCTAGATGATACGTTGTATTGGAACAATGGCGACGGGACATTCACCCGAGATACAGGTAACTCTGGACTTATCAAACAGGGCAAGGGTTTGGGTGTACTTGTATTCGACGTGAATTATGATTCAAAGCCTGACATCTACGTAGCGAATGATACGACCAATAATTTTCTTTACCTGAATCAAGGCTCGCGCAAGTTCAAAGAAATCGGTGTCATTTCTGGTACGGCATTCGATAACATGGGTGTTCCTAATGGTAGCATGGGACTTGCTATCTTTGATCAAGATGATGATCAGAAGTGCGATCTGTTTGTAACGAACTATGAGCGAGAGACGTTCGCCGTTTACCACAATGATGGACGGGGAAATTTTCGGCACATATCTGATAAAACAGGTATCACGGCGCTGGGAACGCTACTGGTTGGTTTCGGAACGATCAGTGGGGATTTCACCTTATCGGGTCGTGAAGATTTGGTAGTTGCTAACGGACATGTGATGCGATTTCCATCCAATAGGAACCGGAAGCAAGAGCCGCTCTATATCCAGAACCGTCCAACTGGAAAGCTAAGCCGTATTCTATTTGAAGCAGATAGCTTCTTTGGAAGTAAAATTTGCAGTCGCGGCGTCATTGCGCCCGATCTCAACGAGGATGGAAAGTTGGATCTTGTATTCTCCAACGTAAACGAACCTGCTGTGGTATTAAAGAATGAATCCACAACTTTGGGGCATTGGGTTGGAGTGAAGTTGATTGGTACGACTTCCAATCGTGATTCTATAGGCGCAATCGTACAGCTGAAAACGAATAAGAGACTTATGAGTCGCCAGGTCATTGGCGGTGGAAGCTACCTCTCCCAAGGCCCCCGGCAGCTCCATTTTGGCATTCCTGAAGGGGAGACTCCACAGGAATTAACGATAACTTGGCCCAGTGGGGTGAGCCAAGTTATCGAGGCTAAGGAAAAGGATCAGCTCTATCGGTTGGTGGAGAGAACCGGAACGTAATACGTCTGCAGAGGTTGCCGATTTCAAGAGTCAAGTCTATCCCAGCATCTGACCGAAATTAAAACTCATGGGCTGAGACGAACTTTCCATCTTTTCGGTTGCAGAGTTTTTGCATTATCTCAGGCTCTATTTGTCGCGATAAAAATCGAACGCTTCCATCGCCAAAGACAAAGTTGCTGCCGCCTGTGTGGTAGCTGGAGAAGCCGCCAACGCTCAAACTCCCCAGTTCGTTGTTGGGCTCCGTTTCGCGTTTAAAAACCGCGGGGTCGGAGAATATTCCATTGCGTAAGGTCGCACGAGTTCCGGAAGCCCAGCCGAGATCGATAAATGGCGAGGTTTTCTCGCCCAAAAAAAGTGTGTTGGAAACACCATCTCCGATGTCGGTTAGCTTCAATTGACTATTCAGAAAAAAGATTCCGTTGTTATTGGCATCGATGGGGACTTCCATGTCATTGGAAACGCCAGCATAGCTTGACATTGGGTGTTGCCCAAAACTGGGATCGAAATTTTCCGGGGAAGATGGGCAAACAAATGTTGCAATGACAACCTCTCGAACCGGTTGATTGGCCGCCGCATAAGTTCCAGCGGACAAATCGAATGCCTTGTAGAGGTTGCTCTGTTCGAGGTACGGCAGCACTTGAATTGTCCAGCTAATATGCTTGCCGATAGGCTCATTTCGAATAGGCCCTTGATCATTGATAGTACCGGAAGGCAGGTGTTCATGATTGAATTCAAAGTGATGGAGAGAAAGGCCAAGTTGCGCCATGTTGTTCAAGCATTGGCAGCGGCGAGCTGCTTCTCGAGGCGCTTGAACAGCCGGCAAGAGTAGACCGACGAGAATGCCAATAATGGCAATCACAACGAGTAGTTCGACGAGAGTGAAACCTCGTGGGGGAACAGATTGGGAACAAGTTCGACGCATAGATTTCTCCTTAGGGGGCGGATGTAGCTGCTTTGATGGAATCAAGGGACAGGATGTGTTCACGGCTGCGTTGTAGCATGGCAGGTGAGTAATTTCGGTTGCTGATACGAGCGATAATTTTTACACGAACACTATCGCTGGCTGATTCTGTGGCACTGTTTTTCTGCACAGAGATGTCTATATGCCAGTGGCTTTGATCGTAAGGGGAGGGTTGATCCAGCCATATTTCACCACTGTATTGGTTCGATTCTTCCAAACGCGTCTTGGCTCGGATAAAGCCGGATTGAAGAAGAAAGTCGACTTGGTGTAAATCTCTTTCCGTTTTACGCTCCTGCCGCGACCTCAATGCAGTTTTTGCGGCAGTTCCAGCGATCGCGAGAAAAACAACCGTGGCTGTCATAGCGCAGATGATGGTGGCTGCGCCCCGCCGCGTTCGAAAACCTTTGGGGGCTGCAATGCTGTGTGGTATAGGAGTTGTATTGGTCATCATGGCGAGACTCCGGTCGCTAAATTCTCGGCGTGGCATTCGAGAGTCCAAAGCACCTTAGGGGTATCGAACTCGATGGCCGACTGGCTGAGTTGTAGACGGAGCAGGTCTTTCTCGGCATCAATAAAAAATTTCAGACTTCGGTCTGGCAAATAGACAAAGCACTCCGAAGGATTTGGGCCGGATTCGATCGCCGCTAAACGGCTTCTGGTAACTTGATTACCGTCCAGTACGTATTGGATCACTTGAGTGCTGGAAGATGTTATCTTCAGTCTCTTCTGATCGATCAGCTCGATCGCTTGGGCTTCTCGAGTATCTATCAAAAATTGAGAGGTTAGTTGCTGATTGGTTCGAAGTTCATCACTCATATTCGAAACATCTTTGGACCATCGCAATGTTTGATGGATCAGTCCAATCGTTACCAATAGCATAGCGCTGGTTGTGGAAATGAGTATGACCATTTCGAGAAGTGTAGCTCCTCTGCGGCCTCGAGACATCATGATTCGACTCCTTGTATCTCTGCTGCATGGTCAGAACTCGATTTAGCTTGGCTACTGATCCAGATGGTCAAGCGCAGCGGTGTATTGGGCCCGATACGCGCCCAAGTCATCTCCAACTCAAGTCGTTTACCGGACTCCTCGTCGATTATTCTGCCTTGGAGCCTAGCATCTTCAAGGCGTTCGAGCGTTGGTGGGGAAACTTGCAGGTTTTGCAAAGCGCCGGGGATTTCCTCTAGCGGGAGAGCGGATACTTTACGTATTTGAGTTGAGAGTTCGTAGAGTGCAATTTGATAGTTACGTGAGTCTTCGTAGACACGTTTGATGTGATACGATAGGGTGGAAAGACATCCCGTCAGTACACCGACTATGATCGCGGCGATAATGATTTCCAACTGCCCAAAGCCCACTCTTCGTGGGGCAGTGGTGGGAGGCCTGCGAGGGAAGCAATTTGGTTTTCTTAGTGTTGATTCGATCATGATATCGAAGCGACCATCCTGATAAGAGAAAAGAAGACTACCGTAGATGTCCACAACACAATGATGCCCCAAAAGATAGCTAAGGCGGGCGATAAGATGACAAGAAATCGATCTACAATGACATTGGCGCGATGGTCACGAAGATCGGCAAGCTTTCGCAAAATCCAAGCTTGAGATTCGCTCTTGTTCTCCTCCGCTACGACGCGGCATTCTGCTTGCGAAAGAATTCCAGCCTCTGCCAAGCAATGCCAAGTGTTTTTGCCAAGCTCGCATTCGTTTCGAGCGAGCAGCATTTTCGTTCGGACCGATTTCCGATGATGGTACTTTGCAAGAATCGAAAGCGAGTTCTTAAGCGAATTATTCGCTTGTAATTGCAGAGCGAGCAAACGCAAAATACTTGCGGAGGAGAGTAGATCCTTGGTAAGGGTAAAGAGCGGTAAAATTCTTCTACGAAAAAATGCTCTAAAGATTGACAGCAATCCCGTCATGCTTAGCAGGATGATGCCCAAGACAATCCAGGGAAGAAATAAAATAAGTTGATCCGCAAAAGACTTCAAGATTGCAATGGAATCATTTTGTGGTAACTCATATTCAAGTACTACTTTTCCGAAGGTGGGCAGAATTCGATAAGAGATATAAGTCAGGATAACAAGAATGATGGCCCCGATTACCAGCCAGTAGAATCCTAATGTCGATTTGTCATTGTTGGCTGAGATTCGACGGTGTGCTGACTCTGCTTTGAGCATTTCAAATGTTTCGGAAAGTGTCCCTGTTGAGAGTCCGTGCCGAATGGCCGCTACGCAATTGGGATCAAGAACATCTGGCGTTTGTTCAAGAGCGTCGATAAGTGGCAATCCGTTTTGAAGACGTTTTGCGAATATCTTCAAAGTGCGACGATAAGGTCCTCGATTTTCGGGGTAATAAGCATTGAATAGTTCCGCCGCATTGGCATCTCCACGAAAAGCGGATTCAACCAGCAGCAGGGAATGATATTGATTGGTGTTAAGTTTATCCCTTATTACCAGCGGCGTAATCTTCCACGGAACACTCAGCAAATAGCTGTAGGGAACAGGGGTATCGAGTAAAAACGTTTTTATTCGTGTATATAGCGTTTGCCGCATTTTATGTGCTCCTACCATGACAGTGCTGTGAGCACGCTAAGTAGTGGGAGAAAGAGGCCGATCACAACTACAGCTACAAGCAATCCGACAAAAATCGTCGTGAAGGGGTTGAGTAATCCGCCAAGGCGATCCTCTCGCTCGCTCAATCGCATCCGCTGGGCGGCAGCAATTTGACGCAAAAGCGCGGGAGAGCGTTGCTTGTCGGATAGAAGTGCATGCGTAACTGTTCCGGGCAGCTCCGAGAAGTGAAAGGGATTTGGTACGCTGGGATGGATGGATTGGGTTCGGAGTAATTCGCCGATGACATCGTTAGAGATAAGGGTCAGAAAGCGTGATTGACTCGCAACGGCCGCGATGCGAATGGCATGAGTAATACGAAAGTCGCAATCCACAAGTTCCGCAATAACCGAAATCCAGCGATTGAGAGCAGCGATATTGCTTCTGGATCCTGAGAAGAAAATACCGATGATGGGAGCGCGCTGAAAGTGCTGCAGGACAAAGATCGAAGCAGGCAAAAATAGAAAGAATGATATGAGAACGATGAACATGCCAATCACAGTGAGTAGTGGAGAAAAACGTAGCGCCATTGAAAATTGAACAAGCATTTCGGTAATGATGGGGAGTTGAATCTCATAATCGCTGTACATTTCAGCAAAGATAGGAATCAGAAATAGTCCAACTAGGATTAAAAAACAGAAGGTCAATATTGTTAGAAAAAGCGGATACGCAAGAGCTAGCCAGATAACGGGCTTTTCTTTTGTATAATCCTGCAGAGTTCCAACAAGGTCGGTGATGTCGCTCGGTGAAAGTTTATCGAGGCGATGGAATCGCAGCACAAAAGGCAAAGCTGCGGCTAAGCTGGGCGTAGAAATCCAAACAGTGGGTTCCTTCTCTTTTTCAAGTGCTGATAGGAGATTACGAACTACCGTCGCCTCATGATTCGATAGTGGTTGGTTCAAATAAGCTTGCAGGAATTCGCGTTGGGATAGCGATGAGTCGAGAACTTCTCGCAGTCGACGCTTTTCGTGCGAGGATAACTCATTGGGCGAGATGTCTTGAAAAGGATTGACGGTTTCCGTTGTCACAAAGCTTTCCTCAGGGAAGGCAGATATTGATAAGCAACTCGACAAGCGGCATGAACAAAATCGTGCCAAGCGACAATACTAGGATAGCCCCCGGCAGAATATTTCCGAGAATGGGATAGCGCTGACGTTGACTCTTTTCAAGTGAAGCGAGTTTCGAATTCATCACTTCTGCAGCCAGTCGAAATGATGGGGCACTAGCAATGGACTCTGGGTGATGTATGGCATACGCCGTTGCCCAGGTCAAAAGATCCTGATCGCCTTTGGCAAGGATATCCAGATCCCAGGTAACGCTCTCTTGATGGTTTTTATGCTGGAATTCATTGGAGAGCGACTTTGCAACAGCGAAACCGCTACGAGCTGTGTCCGTATCTTTTGAAATCAACCATTGGCCCAGGTTGAAACGAGTTGCAATTCCAGGTATCAGAAAAAACAAAGAGACCAGTGCAAGACTGATGAAAAGCAAACCAAGATAGTTCGATTTAAGGAAGATCAGGAGATTCAGGCTGGGGCTATAAGGAAGTTTGGAGGTATCGTAAATGTGCTGCAGGATGTTTGTATAGCTGGGTAACCAAATGAGGAGACTCAAATAGGTCAAGATGAATATTGTGCCAAGATTGCAAATTGCGTAACGCCAGTGGCGCAAGTGTTGTTGGTATTGAACTCCAAGTTGATAGAGCAATTCGAGACTAGAGATCGAACGCTCGGAATTTCGGTAGGTCTTTACCGTAGCGCGATACTCGGGTGACTCGGTTGCTATTGTTTCATCGACCGGAATTTTCCGACTCATATTGAGGGCTAGATTCGCGTTGAGATGCTCCAAATGTTTCGTGGAATCATCGCATAAACTGCCGAGTCTGATAGGGATTTTGGCAGAGACGAGTTGATCGATTTGATCGTTAAGATGCAGGACATCGTCCAGTTCTTCCCGCAGGTCAGCGCTTACATTCATTGGGATTTTGCCGGGGTGGTTTCTTCAGAAGGGCCGTACACCGCTTTCGATATCAGCAGAGATGCGCGGCGAGAAAAAATTTATTTGTCCAAGCAAAAAAAGATTGCACATTTACTTGGATGGTTTTTGATGCAGCTTCAGAAATCCGGCTATTTCGGCTGATCATGCTCTCTGAAGCGATTGGCAATTTGTCGCTTGGTTTGCCAAAAGGCTTCTGCGAAGGAGTACTCCGAGTACCAACCTTTTTCTTCTGCTAGTTGAGCGCTGAGGGCATAGATATTTCGATCCATGTTTTCACCCACTTCTCGAAACCAATATGTATAGCCACTTTGGCCGATAGCGGCTCCGAAACATAGCAAAAGAAAGAGTGAGACGATGCCAAGAGAGAGACGCTTTTCAGAGCGATGCACTTGCTCTTTCTCTATTGCCGCATCGAGTATCTCCGCTCGCAAATCCCGGGTTGGTTGCGTTTGGTTGGACGCGGATTTCAACAAGGACTCAAGCTCAGCAAATTCATTGAATCTCTCAATCATGAATTCACCTTTTGACTTTCATGATCCAGCAGCAAGGCTAATTTCGAAATGGCATATCGATAACGGCTGGCCGCCGTCTGTACCGGGATTTCCAAAACGGCACTAATCTCTACAAACGTGAGTTCCTCCCATATCTTGAGCACCACGACCTCGGTTTGCTCTTTGGGAAGTTGATAAAGGGCGTGCGTGACTTGATTCTCGGATTCCTGTTTTTCCAATCTGTTTTCTGGGCTTGCCAGCAGTAGGTCAAAAAGCCCGCTCGTAATTGTCCAGCGTTTGCGTTTGCGGAGAACAACGAGCGACTCGTTCCGCACCATACAGAGCAAGTAGGCCCAAGGATTGTCCGCCTTCAGAATGAGTTCCGGATCGGACGCGACTTTAAGCAGCGTTGCGGAGACGGCATCCTCTGCATCGTGTTGATTTCGGCAGATCGCTTTCGAAAAACGGACCAACCGAACAGCCGTGAGGTCATAGAGTCCCCCCAAAGCAGTGGCTCCGCTTTCTCGAATGCGGACCACGCATTCGCGAACTTCCATGGAATAAGTCAGTTTTGCAGCGCTCATTGGCTTTTAAGATGCACAAGGCCGGGCCATTTATCTACGAGAGAGAGGCCATTTTCTCGATTTTCGTCGAATTTCTTTCAGCTGTGCTTATCGCGCGGTGCTCACCAGCGGATGGGAACTCCTTGCGAGGCAGCGTCAATGACGGAGCGTGGGAGACCGCGCTGGAGTCGAACTTGGTCTAAGTGCAGCATTGAATCCATGATGGTAGCGATCAGGTCGGGGATACGAATCGGATCGGAAGCGGGTGCTGATCCTTGATGATTTGACTTCCCAACAGTGTGTCCCATGGGCAATCCACCACCGTAGAGCAACAGAGGGGCAATTTCGCCCCAGTGATCCCTGCCCCCTCCGGGATTAATTTTGGGTGTGCGTCCCATCTCGCCGCAACAGACCAGTAGGATTTTATCGCGTAGTCCTCGGGCTTCAATGTCATCGATGAGGGTGGCGACGGCATGGTCAAATGGCGCGCCCACATAGCCCATCCCTTCGCGCATCGGCGCATTGTTAATATCGGCATGCATATCCCAAACAAAGCTTGTCGTAACAGTGACGAAACCAACACCGCTTTCGCACAGTCGCCTGGCCAAAAGCAGCAATTTACCGATTGAAGCCCCATGATCTGCGTAATGGGCGTGGTTGTTCCACTTCTTATCGATTTTATCGATGTTTGCTAATTTCTCTGTGTCGTATTTCTCGATCAGTTGCGGATCTTCCTGAGATAGATCAAAAGCTTGAGCCACACCCCGCACAAGAGTTTCAAAAGCTTGTTGCTGAAGAGCGTTTGTTCCGGCAATACTTGGAGAAGCTTCGGCAAGTAGTTTCAGGCGATCGAGTTGTGCGAGCAAAGCTTTACGATCTTCTAAGCGGGTCTGAGGGATACTCAGTCGAAGGTCTTGTTGTAAATGGGCACCCGCTCCGGGGACGAAAGGAGAGTAGGCAGATCCGAGAGATCCAGCGGACTCGAAATCACCGAAATTTTTTATAGCGGGTCCCGCTTGCTCTCTGACGGCTCTCGGGAAAAGTGCGACATTGGTCGGGATGGCAGTGTCGTTACGTGTGGCGCCAGCTATGCGCGAATAAATGGAACCCATGTTGGCCCGCAGTGTACGATCGCTGAGGAGAGGTTTTATATCATGGTTGCCATCACCGGTCACAAACGAACGCACGACATTGAACAGATGAGCTCGTTGCGCGAGTTTTTCCAAAGTACTGCCGAAAGTTAAGCCAGGGACAGTCGTTGGAATTTCGCCTGTCATGCTGCGAATACTTGTAGGCGCATCCATCTTGGGGTCAAACGTCTCGTATTGAGATGGGCCACCATGCATGAATAAAAAAATGACCGAACGGTCTTTAAGAAATGTTGCGTTATCAGCCGCTAGAGCCTTGAGTTGCAGCAATTGCGGCAATCCGAGGCCGGTTGCACCTAACGCACCAATTTGTAAAAAATCGCGGCGACTGCCCCAGACGCCGCGAGGATGATTAGGGTGAATAGACGGTGAGTGGAAAAACCGAAACATAATTCCGCCGCTGATGGGAAGGCTTTGGACTAGGAAGGAGGCTGTAGGCTAACAACTCCTTATCTGGTTTGCCACCTGAAGACTTTGGATTTCGGAAGAAAATCCCGTGCCAAACACCGTAAATGGTGCCAAAATCGCTTTCGATTTGCCCATCTTTCCAATGTTTCCAAAAAGTCATCGCTGCATGAAGGCGCTGTGGCATTATGAGCGTTTTTTGGCGATAATTATGGAAGTAGTTTTTTGGCGATTCTTTCATCTCGCGGGCTGTTGCAGAAGATGTTCAGCAGGCAGGAAATTGTCTTGGCAAATTGCTTTCGATTTTTGCTTTGTTGGCATGTTTGCTCAACCATGGCTGCATTCGGCCAAGACGTTGTATCCCAAGACGTTGTATCTGCGCCTAGTCAATCAACGGCAGGTGCGACAGAGCTTGCAGTTCGTTGGGACTTTAGTTCGGAAGACAACAGTCAGTTCAATTCGCATGGTTCGGTCGAACGCGATCAACCCGGTCCACGGCCGCCGCAGTATCCTGACTTTGAGACAAGCAACACAGCGATACGCTTGCCAGGTGACGGGTCGCATCTCAGGATTTCGGATGCTGGCTCTTCGAGCTTGTTTGATTTTGGACTAGGCGATGCTATCACTCTGGAAGCTTGGGTGAAGGTGACGGATCTAGAGTCTCACGAGCATCATGTCATCATCGGGAAAGGGAGGACAGGCAATAAGGGCTTTCCTCCCGATAATCAAAACTGGGCACTTAGGATCCGCCGTGTGGGAGGCAAAGGAGCTGTCAACTTTCTATTTGCGACTGACCCTCGAGTCAACCAAGGGGATCACTGGCATCGTTGGACTTCCCTGGAAGCTTTCGAACCTGGTTCGGGTTGGCATCATGTGGCAGTGGCCTATCGATTTGGCCAGCCCGATTCGATCCGAGGTTGGTTGGATGGCAAGCGTATCGAAGGGCGTTGGGATATGGGAGGGCCTACATCGTTGGCACCGGTCGTCGATGATGATGATGTTTGGATCGGTGCATCTCAGGGTGGATTGGCTGCCAATAGTTTCACTGGATCGATCGATGCCATTGCCATCCATCGCGGAATTGTAAGCGATGAAGCGATGAAAGGGCGTTTTAGGCGCGAAGGTCCCGCAACGATTGCTCTGCCAGAGGTGATGCCTGAAGTTGGTTCGATCCAAGCGGGACAGGTTCTGCTGACATTGCATGAAAAGTTAAAGTCCCACCAACGTTGGTTGGTGGAAGATGAAAAAATGCCAGATCCTTCTCTGCATTATGATCGGCTCGATTCATTTTTTTTAACTCGCTTACCGATCGCTTGGGATTCCTGGGGCATTCGCGACCATTGGGAGGTGCCCATCGTCGCACGATTCTCGGCAGATGTAAAATTGCCAAAAGGAAATCACAAATTGTTGTTGCGAGCTCGTGGCTTGTCGCGGCTCTGGTGCAATGGAAAATTGCTCGCGCGCACGCAAGCTCTCACCGGTTCGCCCAGCGGTGAGGAGCCTATCACTCCGCTACCGACGGCAGTTCGTCCAGGAATTCGTTGGACCGGTTATCGGCAGCAGGAAGTGATTGCGGAGTGCACGCTCGAGCGGGCGGGAAGCCAGAGAGTGGTGCTCGAAACTATAGTCGGAGGCAAGGGCCACCGGCCTGACACTGGTGAATTATTGGTAGCGATCGAGTTGGAAGGGCATCAGCAATTTCAATTGCTCAGCGGCGATCCGACAGATGGGACAAACGTATTGCTGACGGATGCCGCGATTGAACCCTACAAGAAAAAAGTGGAAGCGAAGATGGAGCGGTTTGATTTGGAACGCCGCCGAAGTCTGGCCTCCTCCCAAAACGAATATTGGTCGGGCAGGCATGCCAAAGCTCAAAGAATTGCAACGGAAAAACTTGCAGCGCTCGCTCGGCGAGTTGGAGTCTCGAACGTGCAAGATTTATCCATCGATCGATTTATCGCTGAAAAGGTCGATGAGGCTCGAGAACTATCGCAATCACAGGAAGGAATCGATGCATCCGAATTTCAAGATAGAATTGGAATCGTTGTACAAAAACATTGTTCGCGATGCCATGGACAGAGGTCGCTGGGTGGCTTCCAGCTAAATGATCGGGAATCGATCTTAGCAGGAGGGAACTCAGGTTTGCCTGGAGTGTCTCCTGGAAATTTGGAGGAGAGTGAAGTCTGGAGGCGAGTTAACTCCAGCGATGTAACCGAGCGTATGCCGCCGCACGGCGAGGGCTTAAATGGCATGGAATTAGAACGACTCAAGTTGTGGATTGAGCAGGGGGCCATTTGGCCAAACACCGCTTATTCTGAAAAGAATCTGCAATTCAACGCTGATCTAGATGATGCCAGTTTCCTGCGAAAGTTATCACTAGACACCATCGGTGTTCCCCCTTCAGAAACAACAGTGCGTGAGTTTCTAGCGAACACTTCCATTGATAAAAGGGCGAGAGCGATTGATTTATTGCTGGACGATCCTCGTTGGGCGGATCATTGGTTGCCTTATTGGCAGGATGTATTGGCAGAGAATCCTACGCTTATCAACGCCTCGCTTAATAGCACTGGTCCTTTTCGCTGGTTTCTACACGATGCGTTGTACGATGATAAGCCTTTCGATCGTTGGGTAACCGAATTGATCATGATGCGAGGAAATCCGCATACTGGTGGTTCAGCTGGATTCGGTTTGGCTGCTGAGAATGATTCACCTTTTGCAACCAAATCGCAAATATTGGCGGGAGCATTTTTAGGGATCGATCTGCAATGTGCCCGCTGCCATGACTCACCCTACCATAGCACAACACAAAAAGATCTTTTTTCACTTGCGTCCATGCTAGAGCGTAAATCAGGAACTGTACCTAAAGCCAGCCGCGTACCCGCTGCATTCTTCGAAAAGCAAAAAAGAGCTGCTTTGATCAAGGCGACCTTAAAGCCAGATGAGTTGGTTGAACCGAATTGGCCGTTCCCAGAGTTGCTATCGAAAGACTGGAATGCAGAGCATGAATTTTATCCGATGCTAAAAGAGGATAGTCGCGCTGGTTTAGCCCTTATGATCACGTCGCCCTATAACGAACGCTTTGCCAAAGTTATTGTCAATCGAATTTGGCGGAGATTGATTGGAGTTGGTATCGTTGAACCACCACATGATTGGGAAGGTAATCGTCCTAGTCATCCTGAAATGCTCGAGTGGCTTGCGTGGGAATTTGTTCACAGCCGTTATGACGTAAAGCATATCGAGCGTCTGATTTTCAACTCTAAGCTTTATCAACGTTTTGCACGACCAAGCAGTGAAGAACAGAGTGCGAGTACTCGACTGTTTACAGCCCCCGTCGAGCGAAGGTTATCGGCAGAGCAAATATTGGATTCTATGTTTGCGGTGAGCGGGTCGGTTTTAGACGTCGAGGAGTTAACGTTCGATCCCGATGGACGTCGCGCCGCGGACAACCGGCTATCGCTGGGAGTTCCTACTCGCGCTTGGATGTTTCCCAGTTTAGCTAATGAGCGCGATCGTCCAAGTTTGAATCTTCCGAGAGCCGCCGCCGTCGTGACAGTACTTGAATCCTTCGGATGGAATGGAGCTCGGCAATCGCCAAGAACCGACCGAGAATTAGATCCCAATGTGCTTCAGCCTGGTGTTTTGGCTAATGGAATCGTTTCTAGTTGGGTCACTCGCGCATCTGAAGGAAGCGAGCTATCGCGGTTGGCTCTCGATGCGAAGACACCTGACGCATTAGTGGAGTCGCTGTATCTTCGCTTTTTATCTCGTAAACCGTATGCTGCTGAAACGCAAACGCTGATCGCGGTGTTGGCCGACGGTTTTGAGACGCGTGTCTTGCCCGCAGATGAAAGGGGAAGTTCAACGCTCTTGGAACCCCTTCGCAAAGTTACTTGGTCGAACCATCTGATGCCGGAAGCCACGACGATCATGATGGAAATGGAACGCAGAGCCAGACTAGGACCACCGATGGATAAGCGATTCTCAAAGAGTTGGCGGGAAGCCTACGAGGATGTGGTGTGGTGTTTGTTAAACTCGACGGAGTTTGTGTGGTTGCCGTAGTGGCTATCCCATTTAATTGGACAATTCGCGAGTGTAGATAGGATTGGGGCCGATGCATCGATATGACAATAATCGCCGCGATTTTTTAAAGGGTTCATTAGCGGCAATGACCGCGATGAATTCGCAAAATATATTCGGAAGCGAATTTGATTTGGACTCGCGTATCCGTGGTAAGGCGGAGCATGTAATTTCCATCTGGCTGGGTGGAGGTATGGGGCAGATAGACACCTTTGATCCAAAGCGAAAAGGCGATGCCAAAGGTAAAAAGGCTGGATCCTATTACAATAGCATTGAGACAGCTGTGGCAGGTGTTCAGGTTTGTGAACATCTTTCACGCACCGCAGCGGTCATGGATCGCATCACGGTTGTGCGTTCGGTGCATCATGATGTGATCGACGAGCATGCGGCTGCCACGAATAGAATGCATACCGGACGACCAATTGGCGGTACTGTCACCTATCCATCTTTCGGTTCTATCATCGCGCATGAACGGGGAGCTGCCAGCGATGAAGCACCGCCGTATGTATTGATCGGGTATCCCAATGTGACGCGTGGTCCAGGATTTCTTGGGGCAAAGGCGGGCTATCTTTATTTAACCGATACTTCGCAAGGACCGGCAGGTTTATCGCGACCCGATGGAATTTCCCCAGAGCGTCAGAAACGACGCGAATCGCTTTTGCGCACCGTTCAGACCGAACGAGCAGAAAAACGGAACCTCGATAGTCACAAGGAAGAAGAGTACGCTGAGACGTTGTGGCAAAGCTTAAAGCTATCAGGCCCGTCGTTTATGAGTGGATTTATGCTTGAGAATGAACCGGATTCACTGCGAGTGGCGTATGGTGGGGAGTTTGGACAGCGATGTTTGCTCGCTCGACGTCTGATCGAACGTGGAGTGCGATTTCTAGAGGTTGGCCATAATCTCAATTTTCTCAATGGATCCGGATGGGATGTTCACAATCAAGGTATCGAAAAACAGCATGAATTGATTCGAGAAATGGATCAAGCATTGTCGGCGTTGATTATTGATTTGGAACAAAAAAAATTGCTCGACAAGACTTTGATTGTAATCACAACGGAGTTTGGTCGACCACCTGAGTTCGATAGCGGTGGCGGTAGAGGCCATCAAGGATCGGCGTTTTCGTGCGTTTTGGCTGGTGGTGGCTTAAAGCATACCGGAGCTTATGGCGAAACCGATGAGCTATCGAAAAAGATTGTATCCAAGCCTGTGAGCGTGCCTGATTTATTTGCGACCATTTTTGCAACCGTGCAAGTCGATTACCGCAAGAATCTGTATGACGGTGACCGACCGATACCTGTGACCGACAACGGGCAACCGATAGAGGAGTTATTTGCATGAAGCGAATGGGTAGGTTGTTGTTCAAGGGTATGAGATTGTTGCTGACGGTTGCCGCATTGGGATGGTCCGAGTGGGCCTCCGCTCAAAACGTGCCACCGGAGCAAACCGCATTTTTTGAGAATCATATTCGACCCTTGTTCGTTGAACATTGCTTCGACTGCCATAGTCAGAAAGAACAGAAGGGTGGCCTGCGACTGGATGATCTTTCGGAGATTTTAGCGGGGGGAGATACGGGCCCGGCGTTGGTGGCTAACAAACCAAAGGAAAGCTTGTTGCTTCAGGCCGTGAAATATGAAGGTTTGGAGATGCCGCCAGATGGAAAGTTATCCGAAAAGGAAATTTCCTACTTAGAGCAGTGGATCGCGATGGGAGCTCCTTGGCCTAATGCGAAGAATAGTCCTGCCAAGAGAACCCCACAAAGCAGCATTACGGATGAAGATCGAGCTTGGTGGGCTTTTCAGCCTTTGAAACATCCTGATGTTCCCGAGATTACGGTTACGGATCGAGCGTTGCATAGTTCTTGGGTTGAAAATTCGATCGACCATTTTGTTTTCGATAAAATGCGATCGCAGGGACTTGAGCCTGCGCCCGAAGCGGACCGATTGAGTTTGCTTCGCCGGGTGACGTTTGATTTGATTGGCTTGCCTCCGACGCAACAGGAAGCGGAAGCGTTCTTGGCAGATGATTCGGAAAAAGCTTTTGAACGCGTTGTCGATCGTTTACTGGACAGCCCGCATTATGGTGAGCGTTGGGCCCGACATTGGCTCGATCTGGTACGTTACGCCGACTCGGATGGCTACCGTATCGATCATTATCGCCCCAATGCTTGGCAGTATCGCGACTATGTTATTCGGTCGCTCAACAGCGACAAACCCTATGATCGCTTCGTACAAGAGCAAATCGCAGGAGATGAATTATTTCCCGAGGATACCGATGCACGAATTGCGACTGGGTTTCTCCGGCACTGGATCTATGAATACAACAGTCGCGATGCTCGGGGTCAATGGGATACGATTCTAAACGATATCACCGATACGACCGGTGACGTTTTCATGGGACTGGGATTTCAGTGTGCCAAGTGTCACGACCATAAATTTGATCCGATATTGCAGAAGGACTATTATCGTCTCCGAGCCTTTTTTGCCGCGATTTTACCTGAAGACCAAGCGATCGCAGCTGAAGAAGAAAAGCTCTCGTATGCAAAGAAGTTGCAAGAATGGGAGACTGCCACCGAATCGATTCGACAGCAGATAGCTGCGATTGAGGAGCCTTATCGAACGAAGGCTGCCGATCAAGCGATTGGAAGATTTCCACCCGATACTGAAGCCTTCGCTCGCAAAGTTGTGGCGGAACGAAATGGTTTTGAGAAACAGATCGCCTATTTGATCGAACGCCAAGTCGATTTCGAATACAGTCGGCTAGACGATCTGATCAAGGGCGAAGACAAGGAAAAGAGGCTGGCACTCAAAAAACAATTGCTTTCGTTTGACCATCTTAAGCCACAGGGACTTCCGACCGCGATGGTCGTTCGAGATGTGGGCCTTGATGTGCCAGAGACCTATTTCCCGAAAAGAAAAGATATCGTGGTGCAACCCGGTTTTCTTACGCTCTTTGACGAGAAGGATACCGCGATTGAGCCGCTTCCCGATCGAATGTCTTCGGGAAGAAGAGCCACATTGGCCAAGTGGCTTTCAAGTAAAGATAATCCACTTGTACCACGTGTCATGGTAAATCGAGTTTGGCAATATCATTTTGGTCGCGGATTGGCAGCCAACGCCAGTGATGTCGGCCGGCTTGGTGGCGTTCCTTCTCATCCAGAATTGTTAGATTGGCTGGCGAATTTTTTTCTGGACAATGGCTGGAGCCTTAAGAAGCTGCATCGATTGATCCTATTGTCGGCCACTTATCGCCAAAGCTCATCCCATCCAAACCTGGCGGAGAATCAGCGCAAAGATCCGTTGAATCATTATTATTGGAGAAGCGATGTTCGCCGATTGGATGCAGAACAGATTAGAGACTCATTGTTGGCAAGCTGCGGCCTCTTGAAGGATAGAGTGGACACTGCCGATTCAACGCCCCGAGACGCCAGAGAGACTTTTGTCCGTGGAGGAGGGGAAGGTGTGATGGGGGATGTGGGTAAACGTTCCATTTACGTTAGGGTGATGCGAAATGCACGCGATTCACTTTTAGACGCTTTTGATCTCCCATTGTTTTTCTCCAGCGAGTCGACCCGCAACACGACAACAACGCCGGTGCAGTCTCTTTTGTTGATCAACAGTCCGCAATTGATGCAATTTGCAAATGCGCTTGCCAAGCGAATTGATTCAAAGACTCAACAAGCCAATATGGAGAGAAAGATCGATGAGTTGTGGCGGGAAGTTTATGGCCGCAGTCCAACCCCGGATGAGTTCAACTATGCCAATCAATTTTTGATACAGCAGCAGAGCATCATCGAAAAGAATGTTGACACGGCAATCGCCGACGAGGTTGCTCAGAGTAAGATTCCTTATCGAGATGGTTTGGCCATTACCATCAAGCCAAATGATGCGAGTTCGAGGATGAGGATTGACCATGATGAGCGATTAAAGACTGCAGATTTTACCGTAGAAGCGTTTGTACAACTTCGATCGATCTACGATACTGGGGCTGTGCGTACTATCGTTTCCAAGTGGTCGGGAAGCGGTAGTAAAGCGGGATGGGGTTTTGGCGTAACCGGTAAGGGAAGTCGCCGAAAGCCGCAGACGCTGGTGATGCAAATGCATGGAGAAAAACTGGATGGAAGTTTCGGTGAAGCGGCCATTTTTTCTGATCAGAATGTGAATCTGAACACACCGTATTATGTTGGCGCAGCAGTCAAGTTGGCGAAAGATACGCCAGGAAGTATTACTTTCTACTTAAAAGATTTGTCGAATGACGATGAACCCCTTCAGTCGGTTACCGTCGAACACCAGATTCGGGGTGGCTTGGAAAACAAAGATCCATTCACCATCGGCGGACGTGGAGGCGATGAGGTTGGATTGTTTGATGGCTTAATCGATGATGTCCGATACTCTCGCGGTGTTCTTGTAGCGGGAGATGCTCTGTTGACTAGCGAGACGGTGCTGGAAAGCACATTGGGATTTTGGAAATTCGAGCCGCAACCGGGTGTCATGGAAGATAGCGGGCCTAATCAGTTCAAGGCATCGCTTGCAAAACCCAAGCAAGAGATTTTAGAACCCCGCTATGCGGCATTTCGCGATTTGTGCCACGCTTTGCTTAATTCCAATGAATTTTTGTATGTGCACTGATATTGAAGGTTGTTCCAGCTATGCATGTTGAGATCCCCAAATCCCGAAGAGAATTCCTGTGCCGCAGCGGCGGAGGTTTTGGTGCTTTGGCGTTGGCATCACTGGTTCATCAAACCAGTTCTGCAGTTGATACAAGAACCTCTTTTCACCCACGTGCCAAACGCGTCATCTTCTTGTTTATGGAAGGTGGTCCGAGCCACATCGACCTGTTCGATCCTAAGCCTTTAATCAATCAATTGGCAGGGCAATCACTTCCAGAAAGTTTTGGGGATGTGATTACATCGATGGGTGAGTCGCGATCACCGATCTTGCCCTGCCAAAGAAAATGGAAGCAACATGGTGATGGCGGGATTTGGATATCGGATTGGTTGCCACACTTGACCCGGCATGCAGATGATATCGCCGTGATTAGGTCCTGTTGGGCCGATGGCATCAATCACTCTGCCGGTGTGTGCCAAATGAATACCTGTTCCATTCTGGGTGGCAGACCTTCATTGGGAAGTTGGGTTAGCTACGGGCTTGGAACAGAAAACAACGATATGCCGGCGTTTGTCGTCATGCAAGATAATCGTTCGTCGGTAGTCAACGGGTCGCGAAACTGGTCAGCCGGTTTTATGCCTGCGTTATACCAGGGTATTCGTATACAAGAGGGAAATGATCCAATCCCAAATCTCAACCCACCTGAGGGTGTATCACAAGAGCAGCAGATTTCTAAATTGGCTTATCTAAGCAAATTGAATCGAGGGTTTGCTGCTCAGTTTCCGAACCAATCGGAATTGGAGGCTCGTATCGCGAGTTATGAACTTGGTTTTCGGATGCAAGCTGAGGCACCGCATGTCATCGATCTGGTGCGGGAAACTGCCGCGACCAAAAGACTGTATGGATTGGAAATGAAAGAGACGGCAGATTTTGGGAAGCTCTGTTTGATGGCCCGAAGGATGTCGGAAAGCGGCGTGAGATTCGTGCAACTTTATCATGGAGCGGGTAGCAAGTGGGATGCACACTCCGGAATTGAAGCCAATCATTCTTCACTGTGTCGGCAGATGGATTGGCCAGTAGCCGGATTGCTGACGGATCTGAAGCAGCGTGGCCTGTTAGATGAGACTTTGGTCATATGGGGTGGTGAGTTTGGACGAACGCCCATGTCGGAACAAGGAAATGGACGCGACCATAATCCCACAGGATTTACGATGTGGATGGCGGGTGGGGGTGTCCGCGGTGGTCAAATGATTGGCGGAACAGATGAACTTGGATTGCGGGCGGTGGATCAGCGTGTACATATACACGATTTGCACGCCACAATTCTCCATCTTTTGGGAATTGACCCTATGTCGCTTACCTACATTCATAAAGGCCGGCCGGAACGGCCAACCGTGAACGAAGGTCGCTTCGTCGAAAAGCTAGTTACTTAGAGCCTAGCAGAAGAACTCGAAAACCGAAGCCAACGCCGAGGGACCAATTGGTTTTCAGATGGGCTCTTATTGTTTGGATGTTAGGTCGGACTAGGTTCACGTCTGAGAGAGGGAAGAGCAATGCATTACTCGCGACGAGAAATGTTGTTAGGTCTGAGTGCGTCAGGCGTAAGTTTATCTCTGAAGTCACGAACGCTTCGCGCGATGGATCTTACAACTCCCACGCGTATTATTACGCACGAGGATGGTTTTTTTTGGTTCGGCTATTATGACAAGTTGCAGTTTTCCCCAGACAATCGTTTCGTTTTGAGTAATCGCGTCCGTTTTGAACATCGATCGCCCAGGCCTGACGATGAGATCGAAGTTGGGATGATTGACCTAGAGGATGGTGATCGCTGGATTCCGCTCGGAAAGTCAGTTGCTTGGAATTGGCAGCAAGGATGTATGCTGCAGTGGATTCCAGGAACAGAGTCTTCGGTCATTTGGAATGATCGCGATGGTGATCGTTTTGTAGCTCACATTTTTGATGTGGTAACGAGGGAAAAGCATACGATCGAATCGCCCATTTATGCACTGAGTCCGGATGGTAAGAACGCAGTATCTTGTGACTTTACGCGTGTTGCTGATTGTCGACCAGGCTATGGCTATGCCGGATTTCGCGATCCCCATTTTGAGGATATGGCTCCAGAGCAAACGGGAATCACAAGTGTGGATTTGAAAACGGGTAAAAGCGAATTGATTATCAGTCATCGGCGATTGGCAACCACTGGCGGGATAATCAATAATACTCCCGATGCGAAGCATCATGCTTACCATTTGTTGGTATCACCTAGTGGCGAGCGTTTTATTTTGCTGCATCGCTGGAGGTTTCCTAAAGGGGATCATTTAACACGCTTAATCACGGCGAAACTCGATGGTAGCGATATGAGAATCGTTATTCCCAATGGCTATGCGTCTCACTTTATTTGGAGGGATGCGACACATATTTTATCGCAGGCTAAAAGTTGGTTAGGAAATGAACAGTGGGGCAATTTTTTGTTCGAAGACAAGGACTCAGGTGTCATTGAGGAGATAGGGAAGGGGGTGCTCGATTCGGGCGGGCATATCACATATGTTCGAAACAACGAGTGGATATTGAACGACACTTACCCAAAAGGCAAAGAAAGGGTTCAGACACCACATCTCTATCATATCTCAAGCAATCGGAGAATCAATTTAGGCGACTTTCACTCACCTTCTACCTATGCGGGTGAATGGCGAGTTGATAACCATCCTCGAGTCAGTCGTGATGAACGATTGGTGTGTATTGACGCGCCTGCGGGAGAGCGAGGGAGGCAACTGCACCTGATTGATATTTCGGAGATCGAATGAAAAAGCCATCGACTGCAAGTTACAATCGATGGCTTCCGCGGTTGGGGCAAGCAATGGAATCGAACGGCGGCGAGCTATTTATATGCCTGCTGAATCAATTCGGCTAAACCGTTAGGTTGGTAGCGTATTTTGGCTCCGTTGGAATAATGGCGGATTTGGTTTCTGCCGTTATGCTTGCAGGCGTAGAGCGCTTCATCCGCGCTTTCAAAGAATCGTTTGCTGTCGCTTGCATCCAGGGTGGATGTTGCTAATCCGACAGAGGCTTGAACACGGAGGGTCGTACCCATATGTTCCAGCGGAGTCGTTTCAAGGCGGGCTCGATACTTTTCGATAACTTCCATCGCTTCTTCTGGAGTTGTATTGGGCATTAGCATACAGAATTCTTCGCCGCCGTAACGGAACGCCATATCATCGCTATCAGGACGAACGCACTCGGAGAAGAGTCGTGCCACGTGTTTCAGGACTTCGTCGCCGGCGGCATGGCCGTTGCTATCATTGAATTTCTTGAAATGATCAATGTCTGAGATGGCTATGGTCAGCGGTTGGCCACTGGTAACGGATTCGGTAAATTTCTCGAACAGCATTTGTTCAAAGTAACGCGTGTTGTAGAGTCCCGTCATTCGATCGGTGATCGATTGGCTATAAATTCGGGTCTTATTAAGGTTTACGGCTGCTTGATCGGCAAGTCCCAACAGCAATCCGATATCTTCTTCAGTGAAGCGTCCCAATGGATCGAGTACTTTGTTCCCTTGTTCGTCCAGTATGACTTTATTGGTCATATTGATGACGCCCTCAAGTTCATTTCCATAAAGAATAGGCACGCTGGCGATACAATAGACAGCGTGTTGGCCGACCTGTGGAATTTGAGTACGGTCGTTGACACGGATTGGCTTTTTCGTTTTGGCACACAATCCAGCGACGCCTTCACCGATTTCAAAGGTCTTCGTTTCAACGAGACCGTTATTGATTTCATCGCGAACATTTTTGGGAATATTGCCCCAGACAACGCGAATTTCAAGTTTTTTGGTGATCTTGTTATAGATCATCAAATTACCTTTTTGCGTCATCAAAACGTCGACAGCCTTGCTGAGCGTTTCAATGCAGAGTTTCTTGAAGTCATTGACGTTGGCAATCTGCTGATTGATGTCATACAGCGTCTGGATATTTTTGAGAATTCGTTCGTTCTTTTCATATTTGAGAGTCGAATCGATATTGGTGATGGCAATCGAGGCAAGTTCCTGAATGAAAGGGTATTCACTTTCAGCGATCTGTGATCCGTCATCGCGTGGACCAACTGTCAGAATACCGAGAACTTCGCCACTTTTGATGAGTGGGCACCAAACATCGGATTTTAAAACGTCAAGGTTCCATTTCTTCCAGGCGTTCTTGAATCGAGGACCATGTTGCATGTCGCGAACGCTGAAGACATTCCCTTGTTGAATCAGTTGCCAGAGCAACCCATTGTCTTTCGGAAACTTGAACATGTGAAGCGATTCTTCGAGTCCACTTGGATGGATGAATCGATCTTCAAGTCCATAGAAAGCTTTGACGCGATAGTAATCCTCGGCGTTTTCCAAATCGTCTTTGAGTAACACGGCCGTGTTGGTTGCACTATATTTTTCGCGAACGACAGCCATAAAGGTGTCTAGCAAAGGGCGAAGATTAAGAATGTTGCTAAGTCCCTTACCCGACTGTAGCAGCGCCCGCATCTCAAAAATTTCAACGTCTTGCTGGATGGCTTTATGACGATAATAATCTCGTTCATGAAGAGCCTCTTGGAGGATAGCCTCTTCTGTTCTCGTGTTGCTTGAGTCTTTTTGACTTGGTATCGAGACATTTGACGTTGAGATAGCCGTTGACTTGATCGAATGGATCAAAGTCTCAACCTGCGGATCGATACTTGAGGATTCATTTTCGTTTACTTCACTCTGATTCCACCCACTATTGTTCGAAGAATCTTTGTTCTGTGCAGATTCAGCGGATTGGATATTTAAAGCGGGAATGTAATCGGGGGTGATGGATTCAATGATCGTCGACATCTTAAAACACTTTTGGGTGACGGAAACACTCGCAGGTGTAAGAGCGTAGGTCACGGAAAAGGGGAAGACTGGAGCAACGGTGACATGCGGTTGAAAAAAAGCCCCTAACTGACTTGATTCATCAGATATTCAGACGCAGAATTATTGAAATCGTTATAATCGCTACGTTTGGAAATAGGGCGAAGCTCATTTTGGAGAACCTGCCGTGAAGCTATGGCAACTTGTGGGAGTGGTGTGGGCATGCTTCAGTTTGATATTGAGCGAGGCCAATGGAGGTGAGTGGAGGATAGAAACGATCGCGGGCACAGGGTACGGGGGATTTGCTGGCGACGGTGGCTTGGCGGTTGAAGCAGAAATCAATAATCCCTTCGGCGTTGTTCGAGGTCCCGATGGGGCCATTTGGTTTTGTGAGTATGGAGGACAGCGGATTCGTAGAATCAGGCCCGATGGCCGGATTGAGACAATGGCAGGCAACGGGGATAAAGGATACTCGGGAGATGGTGGGGCTCCGCTTCAAGCAACTTTCAATTTACCTCATGAGATACGATTCGATACCAATGGAAATCTCTATGTTGTGGATATGTCGAATCACGTTGTGCGGAAAATCGATTTTTCTAAAAAAGTCATTTCGACCATAGCTGGAACCGGCAAGCCAGGGTATGCAGGCGATGGAGATTTAGCGATTAAGGCGGAACTTAAGAATCCGCATTCGATACAGTTTGGTCCCGATGGCAATCTTTATATTTGTGATATCGGAAATCATGTGATTCGGAAAGTTGATATGAACACTGGACGAATCTCAACTTTCGCGGGAATCGGCAAGGCGGGTAAAACTCCAGACGGGTCTCCCATCGCGGGCACTCCATTAAATGGACCAAGATCGCTGGATTTCGATAAAGAAGGTAACCTGTGGCTAGCAACACGTGAAGGGAATCAAGTCTTTCGTTTCGATTTAAAGTCGCAGCGAATTTTCCATGTCGCCGGAACCGGCGCGAGTGGCTTTACTGGCAATGATGAACCGGCTCTGCAAGCGACTTTGAAAGGTCCCAAAGGTATTGCATTGGACAATATGGGTAATGTTTATCTGGCGGATACCGAAAGTCATTCGATCAGAATGATCGATGTAAGCAGCGGCAAGCTTCTGGTGCTTGTTGGGGATGGAAGCAAAGGTGATGGTCCGGATGGTGACCCTACCAAATGTCAGTTGAATCGTTTGCATGGCATTTTTGTCGATGGCGATGGATCGATACTGATTGGTGACAGTGAGAATCATCGAATTCGGGTTTTGCGAAAGGTTGCAAAATGAAACGGAATATGGTTCGCCTTATCGCCTTCCTCCATAGTTTCGCGCTGATTTTTTCGACAACTTCTGTAGCGGCTGACAAATTGGAATTTTTGGCCGGGGGAGAGGAAGCTCGAGTCAATATTCCGGCCCAACGAGCTCGGCTGCTGGAACCCTTTGGGGCTGAGTACGATGAGCAGGGGTATTTGTGGATTATTGAGATGGCCAGTGGCAACCGCTTGTTGAAAGTTAATCGCGATGGTGTACTTGAGCATGTCGCTGGTATGATGGGTCCTCGCAACGAAAAAAGTGAAACACTGATCGATGGTCCTGGATTAAATGCAGTGTTCCATGGTCCACACAATTTGGCCATTATGGGTCCCGATGAAGTTTTCATCAGTGACACGTGGAATGGTCGAATTCGAGTTTGGGAACAAAAGTTAAACAGCTTATCTTGTTTAGCTGGGTATTCGATTGATAAGCCGCTGGCACGAACGCAAGGACCGTATTGCATCGCGTTGAACCCAGATAAGACAGTTCTCTACATTGCCAATTTGCAGCAGATTTACGCTCGCGATATGCAAAGCGGTGCGATGAGCTTAGTGGCGGGGAACGGAAGGAAAGGAATTCCAATCGATGGCACTTTGGCGGTCGATTCTCCGTTAGTCGATCCGAGGGCAATCGCCGCAGATAAGCAGGGCAATATTTACGTTTTGGAACGCAATGGGAATGCTTTACGAGTTGTGCGACCATCGGGGAAGATCGAGACACTCGTCAATCGAACTGGCAAAAAGGGCAACGGCCTGGAAGAAGGACCAGCGTTGGATATTGGTTTGAATGGTCCAAAGCATTTGTGCATCGACGTCGATGGGGGAGTGCTAATTGCGGATGCAGAGTCGAATACCATAAGGAAGTACGATCCACAACAACGTACGCTTAGGAGATTGGTTGGCACGGGAAAAGCGGGGAAGGGGAGTCTCGCGTCACCCCCGCTCGAGTGCATGCTTTCAAGACCGCATGGAGTTTCCGTTCAATCCTCGACGGGTAACATCGTAGTTACGGATAGCTATAACAATCGCGTGCTGTTACTTCGTCGCGAGTAAAGTGTGTGATGGACGATTTCAAAGTAGCATCGCGTAGGTCATTTCCATGCTCCTCTCTCTGGATTGCATCCTTGGCAGGTTCGCATCCGCTTCGTTACTATCTGGACTGAAAACGCTCTGTCTCTAAAAACTCCTAACTTCCCTCGATTTAGTTGTACTTTTTGGAAAGTAAGTCTACTTACTCCATTGTGAGTCTTAAAACTGATCCGAATACTGCAGTTAGCGGCAACTCGGCTGATGGTTTTCAGATCGACATGCGACTTTATTAAGTCGATGTCAACATTCTCGGGAAACGCGTCGGTTTGGTTCAAAATATCAAGTCAACCCGTGACCTAAGAAGAAATTTTCTTACATGGGAGTTCACTCTAGACCTTTGGCTTGATATCATTTTCAAACGATTGTGCGAACGTCAGTGATCGGGGTTAGTTCGGACACTCGGTGATCCGTTTTGCATTAAAGGATGATTGAATATGAAGCCTTGGATTTGGTTTTTACTCCTTGCAGGCTACGCCACATCGATACGCGGAGAGATATCCACCATTTCGGCTGTGGATGCACATAAGCTTATACAAAACAGTTCAGAGAAGGATAAGCCGATCGTGATTGATACTCGCGGCGGGTATAAGGATTATTTTCGAGGACATATCCCGAGGTCACACCATCTTAACTTTGACTCTTTGCGCGGTACCGATCATGGTGTTCCCGTACAATATTTGCCTGCGGATCTGACGACTTTACTGCTCAACCGGGCAGGAATTCAACCCGGAAGGACACACATCGTTTACGCTACTGGGTCTAAACTTCCCAACGACGAGATACTTAGCGCTAGTATGGTAGCTTACGTGCTTGAGAAGTACGGAGTAAAGGATATTCGAATCGTGGATGGTGGTTTAGCGAGTTGGCAAAGCGAAGGATTACCGGTAACGCAAGAGTACTTTGGTAACGCGACTGGAACGGTTCAGCGAGTTGAGAATCCTGAGATTGGAGTTAGTGTAGCAGAAGTAGTTGAAGCAAAAAAACGTGCAGATGTCTTGCTTGTCGATGCTCGACCCTATAACGAGTACGTTGGAGATGATGATGTCTGGTTGCGAAAGGGGCACATTCCTGGTGCTATTTCGTTTCATTGGGCTAAGTTAATGGAAGTCGATAACACGCATAAGTTTTTAGCGTTGGATAAAAATACGCTGGAGCTTGAAAAAGCAGGAATAACTAAAGACAAAGACATTATTGTATACTGCGGAACGTCGCGTGAAGGGAGTTTGCTGAGGTTCTATTTGAAGCATATCGCCGGATATCCTCGCGTCCGCTTGTATGAGGGCTCTTGGAAAGAGTACGCGGCGATCAAGGATCTGCCCGCGGAAGTCAGACCGAACGCAAGGTGATTCGATCATAGGGGTCTATTGTTGGATGCTACCATTTTACTTCTCGCGGTAGCCTGCGTTGCCTTTACCAATGGTTCCAATGCGAATTTTAAGGGTGTGGCTGCGCTTTATGCGAGCGGTACTGCCAGCCTGAAAACAGCTTTGATTGTGGGAAACGGTTTAACCTTTGTTGGATCTTTGGCTTCGTATTGGTTAGTGTCAGGGTTGTTAAAGAGTTTTGGTGGGCGAGGTATCTTGCCAGATTCTGTCGTCCAAAGCCCTTTTTTTGCGGCCTCTGTGGCCCTTGCCGCTTCAGGGACAAGTTTTTTGGCGACCCGTCTATCTTTTCCCGTATCGACCACTCACGCTTTGATTGGATCGCTGGCTGGTTGTGGATTGGCGAATTCTTTTCTGGGAACGAGCTTTGCTGAAGTTCGTTGGGGCAGCCTCATGAGTAGTTTTTTGTACCCGCTGTTGCTTAGCCCCATTCTATCGATCGGGCTGGCAATGGTTTTTTTCTGGGGGCTATCGCGATCGCGTTTGGTGTCTGATTCTAAGAGTTTAACTAGGGATACACTTCATTTCGGGTTCGCGGCAGCGGCAAGTTTCGCGCGTGGACTCAACGATACGCCGAAAATGGTCGCCATATTGCTGCTGTTGCCAGGAGTAAATGAAATCGCCGCATTTCTCTTCATCGCTGTTTTCATCTTACTTGGGGGGCTATTTGACGCTCGCAATGTAGCTGAGACGTTGGGGAAAAAGATCGCCGAGCTGAGTCCGGCCGAGGGACTGATTGCAAGTCTTGTAACGACTATCCTGGTAATCACGGCGAGTCTAAAAAGTTTGCCGGTCAGCACGACTCATGTTAGCGTTGGGGCGATTGCTGGTATGGGCTACTTGAATGGCAAAGTACGTTGGAAAATGCTTGGCGAAATCTTCTTGGCCTGGTTCACTACGGTTCCTTGCGGCGTAGTTCTAGGTCTTATTATCTACTCGTGTTATTTGTTGATGTCTCCTGCCACTTAGCGAAATGACTTAACAATTCCGCACGAGAACAACGCGGAATAAGAAAGCTTCTTGCTCGGAAACTATACTCGCGTTGCAGTTGCGGATTTTCAATCACATACTGAAAGTCCCAGGCTGGATTGGATGATTGTGTTTGTTGATTCATTCCTCCGCCGCTCGGAGAGTGTGTAAATCGTATTCCCGAATGCCCGTCAAACATGATTCCCCAAAACCAATCACCGATGTTTCCGTAAAACATCGGCTTGGTGTAGCGCATGGTTGAAAAGGATTTGAATAAAGCGGGACGACCATCATCGGCGAACTTCATTTCCAAGGTGTCATCTTGATGCCGCACAGTGCTCTGATCGTTGTGGAACTGAGTGCATAGTTGTAACCACTGTTCCGTCTTTCCATCCAAGGTTCCAAGAAAGTACATCGACTTGTCCTCGGGTGCGTTGATGTAACTTGCCCAAAAAAGAGATAAATAGCCGTAGGGAAATGGTCCGCGATGAATGCGACAGCGGAAAGACATATCCAAATAACATTCACCCGAACATTGAAAAATAGTCCAGCTTTCAACATGTGTGTATGGTGTTGGGGGCTGGTACAGCTCAAGTCGCCCTGGTTCCAATTCCTTTAACTGCATTGCAGCGCGTCGCGGTTCAAAGAATTGATCATCATTGCTCAATGCAACCCCAGTGATGGAATGCTCAAGATTGAGTCCCGCAATTCCAGGAACAAAAATCGATCGAGGGAGAGTACCATGGGTCAATGACCAAACGCCGTTGTATCCGGGACGGTGCTCTTGAGTTGCCGTATTGTCGCCAATCGTTGCTTTCAATTGCCCATGTTCGAGCGTACGTTGGTGCAAGTCGTAAATCGTATCCGGATTAGCTTGCGCGGACCGTAAAGCAAAAGCTGATAGGGCGGTAGCAGCAAGAAATTCACGGCGATTGGACATGGAAGTTGCCCTTCGGAATGGAAGTAGGTGATTGTCCGAAAACCCAGAAAACAACTGCGAAAGCCAATACGCTTCGAGGTTTTCGGATAGGCTCGACGCTAGAAACTCTCTTTTATGGTATAATCCAAGTCAGATTGTGGTCGACTCATCTTACAAAGAAAATGGTGATGCATTCATGAAATCGCAGATTTTCATAAGCGGATTGGTGTTGGTAGCTTTATTGCCATTTTTTGGGTTCGCTGCTGACCCACAAGATGGTGAAAGAAGCCAAGAAGAGAAATGGATTCAGCTTTTTAATGGTAAAGATTTGAAGGGTTGGACTCCGAAGATTCGAGGTTTTCCGTCGGGCGAAAATTTTGGCAATACATTTCGCGTGGAGGATGGTTTGCTGAAGGTTCGTTATGATGCTTATCCCGAATTTCAAGAACGCTTCGGTCACTTATTTCATGAGGGAACTTATTCGAAATATCGCTTCCGTGTCGAGTATCGTTTTGTGGATAAACAGGTGCCAGGTGGACCGGGTTGGGCGATCCGTAATAGCGGCGTGATGGTGCACGGTCAAACTCCCGAGAGCATGACGTTGGATCAAGATTTTCCATGTTCGATCGAAGTTCAGCTTTTGGGGGGAGATGGTAGGAATCCCCGTACAACCCTGAACTTATGCACGCCTGGAACTCACGTCGAAATGGAAGGAAAGTTAATCACGCGCCATTGCACCAGTTCGAAGTCGAAGACCTATCATGGCGATCAATGGGTGACGGCAGAGATTTATGTCGATGGCAATAAGGAAATCAAGCATATCGTCGATGGAGAGATTGTCTTGCAATATCAACGGCCACAGCTTGATCCGGGCGATGGCAATGCGAAACGAATTATCAAAGATGGAATGTTGCAACTCGATCGCGGCACGATTTCGTTACAGTCGGAGAGTCATCCCATTGACTTCCGAAAGGTTGAAATATTGATTTTGGAATAGTTTACGCAGTTAGGGTCCGCTAGTACTGTTGGTGGCAGAATGTTAGGGGGCCATAATTAGCGCACGCGGTCTTTGGCCTCGCTACTTCAAATCGATCAATTCGATTTCTGTATATTTGCCAACTTCCATATTTGCGCCACCAATGGAGGCGACTTGTTTCGCATTGATAGGGAGAAGGCGATTAAAAAAACGAGCATCTTTAGTTTTGCCCATTTCAAACCACTGCTGCTTAGTGGCATCCCAGCGTTCTAGGTCACCTTCATAGCTAGTGATAATTAAGATTCCATTGATGCTCCAGCCTGCCGCGCCAAATCCTGCCATGTTCTCATTGCCGATGATGGAACCGGCATCGTGCCACGTATTGGTCTGTGGATCGTAGAACTCAGCCTCTTTGGTAGGGCTGCTATCTTCATTCATACCACCGATGACAAAGAGTTTATTCTCGTGGGCTACGGTAGCCACAGCGCGACGTGTGAAAGGTGGATCAGCGATCTTTTTCCATTTCGGTTCAGCAGCGGATAGATCCAGTTCCCAGGCGGTTGAATGCCATTTCGTTTCCTCGCCCCCTCGCATATTCCAGCCTCCTACAACGTAGATAGTGCTGCCGATTATAGAAGCATCGTGACTACTCCGCGGTTCTGGCAAAGAAGGTAAGTCTCGCCACGATTTCTTTTCAACATCAAAGGCTCTCACATACGTTTGTGACTTCAGATTTTGTTTTTGCCCGCGTGTATTTAAGGCGGTAAAGCCGCCCAGAATGATTACTTCGTTTTCGTAGGCAACCATTCCAAGACCTTGAAGTTTCTCATTGGTGGTTACTTCGGTCCATGCGGGATTTTCGCTGTTTAAATCAAAAACCAAAAGCTTGTTGTTTTGGTCTTCGTTAACGTATGCATGAGCATCGCCCATGTGACCACCATACACGTAAAGTTTGGTGCCAATCGTAGCGGCACCGAAGCTAGTGATGGGAAATGGCAAGTCTGGTATGGAATGTTTCGCTGGATCCTGGTTTGTTGATTTCGGGTCATCCATGGTTTGGGGTTCAAGTTTCTGTGCTCTTAAGGAGTCACAGTTTCCCAATAGGACGGCGCAAGCGAGTCCGTACAATGATAGTAATTTGGTGAGCATGATCGATTCCAAACCTCACTGGATTGCAATGGACATTAAGGTTTTGAGCGTATCCAAAAACACGAAAACCGCGGCCGACGCCGTCGGCTAGTTGCTAATTGGATAGGCTCTGTCGAATAGCGAAAATCGCGTCCCCGCGGCGAATCAGTAGTGTGTTGTCCGCGAAAACCGCAGCGTACAAGACAGCTCCCCCCATGGCAGCAGGAGCGGCATCTCCAGTTCCATCCCATGTTGAGCATGTCGCAAGTTCTTTCGCTGAGGCGAAATCGATAATGGAGGTGAGTCCTTTTTGTCCGAAGAAGTAAATGCTTTTCTCGGTAGCGAGTGGAGTCGCCCATACGCTGCCAGCGGAGATTCTTTCGGCTGAAATCTGCTTACCGGTTGATAGATCGAGTTGGAAGAGTACGCCAGCGCGATTGACGATCCAAACTTTATTGTCAGCCACAATGGGGCTTCCGAAACTGCAGGTTGCTTTCTCGGCACGCCACTTATATTGAACATCGTACTTTCCATCGGCGGCAGGTTTGATTTCAATTAGCCCGTTGGATGCTGCCGTTTTTCCCCCTCCTTGTTCGCCGCGGCCGTCGGAGGCACCGATAACGAAAAGACCATCACCCACTGGAATTGGCGTGCAGGTGGTATTGTTGGCGAGATCGGAAAACTCCCATAGTTTATTGCCGGTAAGAGTATCGTAGCCAGCTATTTTTCCACTCGCACTGCACAGCAGTTGCTGCTTGCCTGCGACGGTTAAAACACGCGGACTACTCCAGCTGGTTGCGCCAACACCGGGCGAATTCCACACGACTTCACCATCGGTTTTGTTGAGAGCCAACACATAGGGTTTTTCTTCACGTTCGACCCACACGAACAATCGGTCGGTGGCTTGTTCCAGAGAGGCTGCCAAGCCATGGCGAGCTTTAATGGGACCAAACTTCTCGACAAGATTTACCTGCCAGCGAATTTTGCCATCTGCGGTGAGAGCAACCACCAAGCCCCCTTCGAAACTCACATATACTCCATTGGAGTCGACAACGGGTGTTGGGGCAGCTCGACTTACGTAGCTGTTGTTCTCTTCCGGTGTCGGATTGGTGAAGTTCTGTTGCCAAAGTTTACCGCCATCGTTCAGCGCGAAAGCTGCCACATGAAATTTTTCTTTGTTAGGACCGCTGGTGAAGGTAACAAAGGCTTGTTGAGCAAAGATGACCGGTGAAGATTGGCCATAGCCATCAATGGAGACCTTCCAAGCAATGTTTTTTCCCGTTGCATCCCAGGAGTCGGGTAAGGATTCTGTCTTTAGTTGCCCTCCATTTTGAAAGCCCGTCCAAGAATCATTGGCTACAATCGAGCTCATACTGGAAAGAGCCAGCAGCGAGGGGAATATAGCTCTTTTTGAACAAGCAACGGTATCGCAACACATCTTGTAAACGGATACAAAGAGGTTTCGAGTTTTCATCGATAGAATGCTCCGGATTTTATTATGCTAGGTGAATCAACAACCTGGAGTGACGGATAGGTAAGACATCCAATTTACCATGACTTCGGACCTATTGGGTCGTGACTTCTTTTTTTTTCCGCGGTTGCGATCCCAATGATGGCCAAAACTGAGAGTAAGTTCTCCATTAGGGCTTGGTACGCACCATTTTGATGACAATGGGCTGGGGTAACTCAAGGATCAAATTGAACTGATCTTCGTTCTCAAAATGGTAGCGAACATTAAGCGTATGCCGCTCGCCATTCTCAGATTCGATATTTAGGTTAAGCACGGAATCTCCATTGGTATCTGCAGTCCAGGTTCCAGTGTACGACGCTCCCAAGCTTGTTCCACCCATATGATAGATTTGACCGCTCGCCTTGTTTATCCCGATGAGCGCATGCGACTCGCTCGTAGCGTCGATATTTGTGTGCTCGATGATGCGATCTTTTACTTTCCACTGATAGGTTACTTTCAGATTTTTTCCCTGAGTCTCTTGATCCACCCAGTTTCCGATCAGACGCTGGACTCCCGATTGTCGCAGTACACCTACCATCGATCGATTTTTGGGGGCAAGATTCGGTTTCTTTTCGGTGACGTGGAAGAGAAATTCGTTGCTCGCCAAGCCATCGGGATTTTGAACCTGAAGAAAGTGAAGCCCTTCGGGAGGAAGGTTTGCAAGTGAAATAGACACCGACTCGCCGTCGAATAGTACCGTGCCTTGGGACACATTGCCGTCGACGAGAATTGTGGATTGCTCTGTAAGATGTCGACCGCTGAGTGTTAGCGTTTTCTGCTCTGGGAATAACGTCGGAAATATTTGGCGGCCCCGTTGTTTTTCCAATGGTCCTGCTGTCCAGAGCGCAGGTTGTGGATGATCGTAATCAAAGTTTTTTCCTAGATAGGCGGTAAATGTTCCGAGGAACTGTCCCTTAGCCGCCAGATCGATTAATTCTGTTAGCTTGAACAGTTGATTCGAGGATGGGTCGATAAAGCCTTCCCTGGTCGCATCCGAAAAATAGTGCAATTCTACGTTCTTGTTGTGTATATCATCGATAAGAACGCCGTGTGTTTGAAGCACAATTTTTTTCTCTTTCGCTGCCTGTTGCAAGGCAGATAGAAGTTCGAGCGATTGCGATTCATGAGCAGTCATTTTATTGAGTGTCACTTGACGTCCGAAAGCGCCGGGAAATCCGGTGCTCATTTCTAGTACCATATCCCAAACCGGATCGAAGCGACTTCTTCCGGACCATGAGAACTGCCACAGGCTTCTTTCTGGTGTCCCTTGTTTCGCGATATTTTCGAAGAAGTCGAAGTCGATGATATTGATTCGCCCTTGAGGAAGAATCAACCATCGATCATACGCTCCACGCCACGTAGGTGCATCCATGCCTGAGCCAGGCGTGTTGGTGCTGACTAGAAAAGGCAAGCGATGGCAATCGCCGCATCGATTGGGAGTAGACTGTTTGGGATCATCATCGCCATCGATATGAAAAAGTTTAAACCCCGTCTTGGCTGCAGTGGAGAGTTGATCATCATAGGCTCGGCGCTGAGCGGGTGGATAAGGGATGCTTAAAAGGAACATCGCCATGTCGTCGCGCTCTTGAGCCGAAAGCTTTCCCAGTTTTCCTTCATCATTTGTTTCTGTGCTCCCAACACGCATCATGGTGCTAGCGAGTCCACCATCGATCAGGTGACGTGTCGAACTTTCGGGGCGGTTGGCATCGCTATTGGGTTGGACTTGATCGAAAACATGCGCGCTGTTGGGACCTCCATAAGGATCGCCAGGAATTCCGTCCCAATGAAAGGGAGCCGTATCTCTGAGCCCGCGCACCGGCATGGTCGAGCGTGGCATGATTTGATTGCCACCCGAGACGATAGGTGTATCAAGAACCCACAGCAAATGATCGGTATGGCCATCGGGATGGCAGCTTGCGCAGGAATAGGTTCCCGAGGTCGAAGCAGCGGCGGAACTGAAGGCGATTCGGCCACGTTTAATTGCGGGATGAGTTGGATCTTGCAACGCCACGTTCTGCTGAAGTTTGGGTTCGTTAGCGCTGCTGAGGTCGACGATGGAGATTGAATTGCTAGCCGCATTTAGGACCCAAGCCCGCACCAGCTTGCTTTGTCCATCGATTTCAAGTGCCAAGCCTTCGGGGACTGCCTCGACCTGTAACCTTCCTAGCACTTTTCCGGTGGATGCATCTACCGTAAACAGCATGTTGGAACTTGCTGCGGTGGCGACGAGTATTGAGTCATCGGGGCTGACTTCAATGGCTGAGGGCGTCGCTAAAGCTTCGCCTGGCTTTGGCTCGATGGGTGGAAGAGGTTCAAGATCGATGAACGAAACTTTGGATTCACCCGTTTCTGGAAAGGTTACCTTGGTGATGCGGTTGAGAAAAGCGCGATTTTCTAGTTGAGCCAAGCCATGCTTTTGCGTCCCTGCGCGTCCATTGACATCGTTTCTAGCATCCGTTTGAGCGATGTACACAGTCCCAATGGAATCTACGGCAAAGCCATAAAGCAAAGTACCAAGAGTATTGCTGGTTGAAAGCAACTGATCGGTCTCGGTATCGTAAATAAAGAGATCTCTATCTGGTACTCGCGGGTGTTTAACAATATCGACGACATGTCCGAGGCTGAGCACATTATTATTGACGATGGAATGATCGACCGCATCGAAAGTAATCAGCTTGTGATCAATTTGTTCTTTGGTACCGCCTGATAATTGTGTTTGGTTATTCGACTCGAAGGGAGTCACATACAAACGATTTCCACGCACCACAATGGCACGGGGATCCTGGGCCGGAATAGAAATTGTTTTCGTGATCCGTTTGGCATCTGCATCGATTACGGCGATCTGATTTTCGGAGGAGAGGCTCACATAGGCTTTTTTATTATTGGCAAATGCGATTCCAACAGGTTCATCGAAGCGAGTTGAACGCGTATTCTCGTCAAGAGCCTGAATGGTGGCGACAACGTTGAGGTAGGTTGGACTGGACGAATTAGTATCGATGACACTGACCGAATCGGAGACGTGGTTCGCCACCCATAGTTCGTTGCCATCGGGACGCAATGCCAAGCCGACTGGCTCAATTCCGACATGCACTCGGTAGCGGAGCGTGATACTCTGCTTGTCAAAAACATCGACCGTCGCGGCTGGCGTATTGGTGACATACACATAGTTTCCATGGATCACAACGGGACGAGAATGCGGGCTCATAAACGCAGGTTGCCCGCTAGTCGATGTTGAAGGGACCTCGGACTCTGGGTTATCTAAAGTTTCCCCAGCGACAGTGATTGAGAAGATAACGGCAGGGATCGTTATCACGGATTGTACTAAAGCAACGGTAAATACCAGCCAGCAAGGACACGTAAGCGTAATCGCTCGACGTGGGGCGAGAAAGATTCGGATAATGTTCATGGATCCGTTCCTATGAAAATGTTATATCAAAAGTTTAGCGTGGTTGATGTTCTTGTAGTTTTGCGTAAGCGGCCTCGATCTGTCGACGACCAAAATCATGCGATGACGGTACAAGTTGCTGCAAAAAGATTTGAAAAGTATTTTCGGAAGGAACAATGCAAAAGTCTGTGCTAGCGTATCCCGCCCAGGAGTACTCGAGTGCCTTTCTTTGCTGTGTTCCTTGGCCTAAAGTGACTTCCTTGATTGCGAATCCTAAGCCAAAACGAAAGAAGGGAGAGGTTATACCTTTCATTTGATCTTCGAACATTATTTTTAACGTTTCGGGTTTGAGGATTCTCTGCCCTTCAAAATTCCCTTCCTGGACTAACATCGTACAAAAATTTGCGTAATCGGCTTGGGTCGAAAGAAGTCCGCCACCTCCAGAAAGAAATGGAAAGCCTGTGCAAAAGGGACTCTTTCTGGCTTCGTCGATAATGATCAATTGCTTCTTTTGTCGAGTATGGCAGGAAGCGAATCGTTCACGTTTTTCTTCTGGAACGTTGAACCCTGTATCGACCATCTTTAAAGGCTCAAAAATTGATTCATTCATGAAGACATCCAAAGATTTGCCAGACCAAACTTCAATTAGACGGCCCAGGAGATCGGTGCTAAAGCCGTAGGTGAATTGTTCGCCTGGATGATGAAGGGTTGGGATTCGTGCAAGAGCATCTGCCGCTTGTTCGATAGTCATATCTGGAACAAACATACCGGCGGGCCCTTGGTAAGTCAGCTTCTCTTGTTCATAAAACTTCTTGACTGCCACTTCGCCGCCATAGGAGTAGCCTGTTGTGTGGCGAAAGACATCTCGTACGGACATTTCTCGTTTAGGCGGTACAAGTTCAAAACCAGTTTCGGTTCGCTCGAGCACTTTCATGTTTCGAAAGGCGGGAATGTATTTAGAAACAGGATCATCCAGATCAAACTTCCCCTGCTCCCAAAGTATCATTGCGGCAACGGACGTAATCGGCTTCGACATCGAATAAATACGAACAATGGTTTTTTCATCAAAGGGGACTTTATTCTCAAGATCGCGGTAACCACCGAATGCAGCGCGTATAATATTTCCCTTATGAACGACAAGGTGCGAACCACCGGCGAGTCGACCTGCATTTACTTCGGCAGTCAACGCATTATCTTCGGGAACTGTAGCGGGCTGTGCCAAAAGTTGAGATTGGCTAAGCAGCGTTAGAAGGACACTTGTCCGAATTAAATAGTTGAACATCGGCTATCTCCAAAAAACTTAAATCGACTTATTGTTTCATGCTACGCTTGAGTGCGCGATTAGACATGGTGGTTAATTATCCGGAGGCAACAACTCGATCCTTGTTATTTCGAGTCCAGCATCGTTCGCAATGGTTAGAGCGTAGACGTCGGTTAACTCTAAGCCTTCTGGACTTACTGCCAGATGAGGATGGAGAGGGTGAAAATCGGATAAGGGTAGTTCAACAGTCCAATAAGCTTCACCGGCGTAAATGGAACTCGCTGGGACATCGATTTCAAATTTTCCTGCAAAGACTCCATACATTTTTTGGACACTAAAGCCAAGCCTTACGGTCTGTGGTTTTTGTGTTCGTCCTCGAAAGCGAATCGTTGAATGGGCGCGAAGTAGCACGGGGCGTTCGCTGCAACGCCAAGCTGCGATGGCTGTGGCATAGAGAGTGACAGGCTCATTGTCGGGTAAGGGCCAGAGCAGTGGGACGGCTCCTAATCGTACCGGTTCATTTTCGGTCGCCGGTAGCCAGGTGCCTAGAAGAACCTCGGAACCTTTCATCTGCGAGCTTTCCCATTTTTGGATAGGAACCGGTTGCCGAATAGACTCAAATGACGCATCGCTGTTGAGTGATACAAAGCATTGATGTTTTGCAGGAACAGCAATACTCTTGTCATTCTTTAATCTACGAACTTGAGCTTCGCCTTGATCGACTCGGACGATTGATTCAGAAGGGGACGTTTGAATATTGAGCATGGAATTTCGAAAGCGAACATTCATGGTCGGGGTCACGACGGTGAATTGCCGCTGGCTATCAGGGTTTGTTGGGCTGAACCATATACTTCCTTGCAACAACTCAAGCTGCAATTCCCTTGGATTTGACAGGACTACGCGGATCGACGAATGACCGGCAATGGTTAAAGTTGTTTCTTTAGCAACCTGTAAACTGATCCAAGCATCGCAAGACCTGGACTCAATGAGATCACCGGTTTTCAAAAGACTTCCAAGTTGCAAGCGATTCTCGTCCATCGTTTTGGCGTTGTAATAATGCGTTACACCGGTCAGTTCAATAACTTCGACCTGCTGTGATGTATCGCGAAAGCCGAAGAAACTGAACCAAAAGACGAATGTACTGGCGGCGAGCACGCAAAGGGTTGCCGCAATGCGAGATAGCATTGAAATAGATTGCCGGCTATTGAGGTGGGCGGGGAAATCTTCTTTTTTACTTTCAGCGTTGATTGGGTAATTTGGCAAAATTTGCCGGGTTCCCTGATTCAGGTCAGCGAACATAATCGCTTGTTCGGCTATTTCGATAAAAATGCTTCGCGCACTAGGATACTCGTTGAGAATTCTTTCCAATATCGCTAGTTCATCGGCGGTAAGCGTGCCGTCGAGATAGCGGAGCATGAGATCGTAGTGATCGCGGTCGTTGGTCATAATGCACCTGGCTCCGCTGGAGGACTTAGGTTCAATTTACTCTCGATGCAGAGTTTGAGTGCGGCATGAAGGCGGGAAAGGCGTTTGTAAACGGTGCTGAGTGTTAGATTCATTCGGCCTGCTACTTCCTCACACGTAAGATCATGCGAATAGCGAAGCTGGAGAATAGTTGCGGAATCCTCTGGAGTGGAGTCAAGACATTGTCGCAGTGCATCAAGTTTATCAGCCGAGTGGGCATTGAGTTTTTCTTGCCAATATTGCTCTAAACGTATAAGCACTTTGCTGCTCAGTATTCTTGCTTCTCGGCGATTGCGGGAGACCCAATCCAGCGCTTCGCGACGTGCGGTGATAAACGCCCAAGACAACAAGGGTCCCTCGGCGTCAAAAGCAACTTCTCGAGTCATCGCCTTCAGGACTACATTTTGAAAAATATCTTCTGATGTGTGAGTGTTGCGTACGATGATCCAAGCAGCTGCCGAAATACGCGTTCGCCATTGCATCAAGAGTTGGAGTATTCGTTGTTCAGTGAGACGCATGTGAGGGCACCTCGCGAACCGGTAGATTTTTGTTGTTGAAAGGTTTGGTATACCATCTCGTAAGAATTTTTATGGCCAATAAAAGGTCATTGGCAACCAATATCGAACAGGGGATTAGGTATAAGGTAATGAGTGTCGCGAAGAGAATGCCGAAGCCCATGGAGACGGCCATAGGTACAAGGAATTGATGGCCTTGCAGCGAGCGGTCGAGCATCGTTGGGACAAGGCCGGCAAACGTAGTGGCGGTTGTGAGCCATATCGGGAGAAATCGTCTTGCTCCGGCTTCTGAGACAGCTGTCGAAAGCGGGGCACCAACTTTCAGTCTTTGATTGACGTAGTCAACGAGTACAAGGGAATCATTCACCGAAACACCGGCAAGCGCCATCATTCCAAACACGGAAAGGTAAGAGGGTGTGACGCCCATGATGATATGTCCAAGCAATGCTCCGATGACTGAAAATGGTATAGCTAACATAACGATAAGGGGTTGTATAAGGGATTTTAGGGGTATTGCTAGCAGTGAGAAAATGGCAAATCCCACACCGGCTGATAAAATAATGGTTTGTTTTCTAGAAGACTCGGCCTGCGCTACATGTCCCTTGAATTCGAAGGAAACGTTTTCAGCTTCGCTACACATCGCTTGAAGTTTGGGTGTGACATTTGCGGCCATTCCAATAAGATCGACGGTCTCATCGGTAGGTTGAGCTCCCATGCGGATGATTTCCGCGCGGTCGTTGCGTTCTACAAAGGAAGGAGCCTTGGTGAACGAAAGCGTTGCTACCGTTGATAAAGGTACGTCGACTCCGCGCGGTGTGCGAATACGCAAGTTTTCCAATGAATGAAGAGTTTCACGTTTCACTTTAGCAAGCCGTACCATGACTCGAATATCATCAACGCCACGTTGTAATCGCTGAGCTTCCTCGCCGAAAAAGGCTTGTCGGATTTGTTGAGCCAAGATGACTTGAGTGACGCCGAGCTCGGCTGCTCGCGGCTTCAAGGTGAATTCCAATTCATCTTGACCATAATTGACTTCGGCCCAAGCGGTATTGATGCCGTCATAGTTTTGCAGCATTTGCCGGGTTCGTTCCGCGATTTCAGCTTTCTTGGCTGAAGAGGGACCTCGCAATTCGATGTGCAGATTTTGGTCAGCATACTCCTGGCCTTTCTCCAGCGATCGATCGCTAAAAATTCGAAAGTTGGACGCTTCGGGTATTGGGCCCACAAGTTCCGTCCAACGGTTCGCGATTTCGTGGTTGCGTGGACCGGGTTGCGAGCGTTGATCGAGTGCCATTAACTCGATCGAGACGTATCCGGCTGATTTATCAAAAGGGGCTCCCGGTCCAAAGCCTCCAGAAACAGAAGAAATGTTCTGGATCAAAGATTTTCCAGTCCCAGGATCGACGAATTCTGCCTTCAGTTCTTTCACGGCGGAATCAAGCCGATCTACATAACGGTCGGTCGTCTCCAGAGGCGTATTGTTGGGAAGATCGATAATCGCGGTAATTCGAGTGGTATCTATCGCTGGAAATGAAACGAATTTCATGCGTCCGCTGATGCAGTAGGCCGTCATCATCATGGCGCTCACCAAGAATAGAGCGAGCACGGCAATTCGATGTTGTATAGCGATATCTAGACTCGGCTGAAAAATCAAACGGATAAAGCCATCAACGGCTTTGGCTACAAAACGCTGAAATGCGACGAACCACGACATACTAGACTGCGGATTGAGATGCCTTAAATGCGCAGGTAGACAGAGTTTGGATTCCAATAATGAAAAAAGAAGGACGGAGATTGCAATAGGAGGAATCTGTTTGGCGAAGTCCCCCCAGGTACCGTCAAAGAAAAACATTGGGACGAACGCCACAGCCGTCGTGAGGCAACCATAGGTTACAGGTATTGCGACGTCTTCTGTTCCCTGAACGACCGCTTCTGCCGACGGCATTCCATTTTGCATATGAGCATAGATACTTTCCCCGGTGACTATTGCATCGTCGACAACAATTCCAAGCACTAAAATGAATCCGAAGAGACTCATGACATTTGCGGTGATACCCAGCGTTGGCATCAGCAGAATCGCTCCAGCGAAGGAGACGGGAATCCCGACAACAATCCAAAATGCAATAGTCGGTCGGAGGAATAATCCCAATACCAAGATAACTAAAACACAACCTTGAACCATCGACCATGCCAATGCATTGAAACTGCTGCGAATCTGTAATGACTCATCGCTCCACACGAACAGCTCGATGCCATCGGGATACCGTGCGCGAGAATTTTTTACATAGTCGTGCACCTTATTGGAAATATCGATAGCGCTTTCATTTCCGGTTCGCATAATCTGCACGAACAGCGAACGCTTTCCATTAAACAGAATTCGTTTATTTCCCTCTTCAAACTCGTCGCGAATCGTGGCAATGTCACCCAGGTGTACCGTAGAACCGGACATAGACCGAATTGGAATTTTTCGAAAGTCCTCCTCGTTGTAGGCTTGGCCACGTGTGCGAACGATAAAGGTGCCCCCGCTGCTATCGATTGCGCCGGCGGGTAGATCCAACGAAAAATTGCGAATGGCATTGGCGAGGTCTTGAAAGCTGAGTTCATAAGCGGTCAGTTTATTTGGGTCGGGTTCGATGGATATTTCAAAACGTCGATTCCCTTCTAGGGCAACGCGACTGATACCGGGTATCTCGAGTAGATCGTCCTGAACGCGTCGGGCTAATTTTCGTAGGTCTTTCTCATCAAAATTCCCGCTGACCGCAACGTTGAGCACAGGTTGAAAGTTACCTGATTCTGGGATGAAGACTCGCGGTCGCTCTGTCTCGGAAGGAAATGTTGTTATTGTGTCCAGTCGCGCTTTTACATCATCCTGCAAAGCCCGCAAATCGGTACCGGGTTCAGCTTCCAAATAGAATGTGGCCATTCCTCTCGAACCATCGGAATTAAGTTGCTTGATACCTTGCACCCCTTCCAGCGCTTCTTCTACCGGTATCAAAATTGCCCGTTCCACGTCTTTGGCCGTACCCCCGCGATAGGGCATCATTATCATCACGGTGTCCCAACTGAGCGATGGCGTCACTTCGAGAGGAACTCTGTAAAATCCAGAAAACAGGCCCGCAAACAAAATCGTGAACATCAAGAGGTGGGCCGCAATCGAATTGTTGGCGAACCAGCGAATCATGGCGTTTCACCTTCTGTAGCAGCGGAGGTGTTATTGTCTGGATTCTGCGCGGTAGCCACATTCGTGATGGTGTTTTCTCGAGTTCCCGATTTTGTCTCATCAAGCGATGTCTGCTTATCAAGCACTGATTGTTCAGGAATCGTTGTTTTGGATAACTTTGGATCGGGGATATCGGGAATGATCTCAACTTTGGCACCCTCCGGCGTGTAAACCAATTGCGTTATCGATAGCTTCGAGGGATTTGCGATCTCCTCATCCTTGATAATTAAATGTTTTTCGTCTGACCAAACGGGGGCTATTCGTTTGGATTTGATTGTGAGTTCATCGGTGATAAGGATGATCTGGTCAAGTTGTCGAACAGCATAGCGTGGAATGGCAAAAACATCATCAAGGGTCTGTCCAACGATCGATGCGACCACGGGTTGTCCAATGCGCAGCGGTTCTTGCTTGGATTTCAGGCCGAAGGGATCGTCGATTCGAGCGATCACGAAGAGCTCTAACGAGTCTTGGTTGAGGGCTCCTTCGGTGCGGATAATTTGAGCCTTACGAACAGCGGCTAGAGGTTCTAAAGCATCTCTGATTTCAACTTCGACAGGCGGATCAGTTAAGTGCTCAGGCAGCTTGACAAACTTGAGGTCTTTGGAAGATAGGGGAAGTCGTACTTCTGCAAAATCGGTTGCTATTAGTACACCAAGGGATGAACTGTTGGATACGGTATCGCCAACCCCGACCGAACGTGAGAGGACCCGTCCGTCGAAGGGGGCTAAAATTTTCGTGCGATCTAAATCCCTTGCTGCTTTATCGCGCTCTGCTTTAGCCGAATCCCGCTCCGAAATCCTTATTTCGAGTGTTGCATTTAACTCATCTATTTCCGAAGCAGTGATTGCATTTTGCAAAGAGACTATATTGCTTCGATTTAAAGTTTTGGTTGCTAAGTCGACATTCGCTTCGCAACCCTTAAGTCGCGCTTCGGCGATCTTCAGTGCCGTTAGGTAATCTGCGGCTTCAATTTCGAGTAATAAATCTCCCTTTGAGAAGAATGATCCAACTTCGAACATCCTACCGAGTTGGACAATTTTACCGGAGACCTGAGGCGTTAAAGAAACTTGATTGTGGGCTTGTAAAATCCCCTGAGAAATCAGACGAACCGGATAACTTGTTCTTGTCAACTGCATCACTTGAGTGCGAATGGCTACGGGCGGTGCCGGAGGGATAGTAACGGTCGGCGGTTCAATCGAAAGCTGTCGAAAACCGAAAAATCCACCCGCCAGAATGGCAACAGGAAGCATCGCTCGTAGCAGCAAACTTCCAGATGTGATCACATAGGAATGCATTGTTAGAAGCAATTTGATTAAAAAACGTGCCAGATCGAGCCAACCTTAGTAAAACGCACGAACTCGCGCGTTCCTGACAGCTTTTTCGCTTTTTCCTTACTTTCCATTTCTGAGCAGCGTTACCTCACTCGATCTGTGGGGGTGTACTCTTGTCTTCGAGATGTGTTAACGCCGCAACGGCCATCCGCAGAGATCCATAATCGTATTTGTCCCCAAAATGTTCCTTCAGAATAGAAAGAGTCGCTTCGGGATTATCGTTGAGATATTGCACAATCTCGCCGAAACTCGTTTCATCTAAAAATAGGGCGACATCCAACTCCCCGAGTTCCACAAAGTGACTGAGGTGCCCCAAGATGGTCGTTTTCGCGAGGCCGCGCTCTGACGCTATCTCCTCTACGCTTTTCCCGGAGCGATACATCTCCAGCGAAATTTGTTTGGTATGAGGCTTTAGCGGTTGCGGTTCCTCAGTGATGGAAATAGTCGGCGAGGGAGTCTTATGGGGTTGTTTCTCTTGGCAGTAAGCCACAATCATTTGCAACATCGGTTCGCAGTACCTTTTCAAACGCGCTTTGCCAATTCCCTTGATAAGGCTCAGCTGTTTTTTGGTCGTCGGTAACGATGTTGAAATATCTTTCAGCGTGAGGTTCGGGACAACATCAAACTCGGGTAAGCCTGCCTTCGCTGCCGTTTCTTCTCGCCACTCAGACAATCGCTCATAAAGATCAGGATGGGGAATATCTTTTGGAATGACGCGAGATTTTTCTCTGTTTTTCGCTCTCTTGAGAAAATCGAGTTCCGCATCACACTTTGCCTTATTTACCCGCTCAGCAGAGAAGCCATCGTTGCAGGCCGCAAAGCAAAACTTTTTGATCAGCAGCAGCTTTAGAAGACTTTCATGGGAAGAAGCAAATTGCTTGGCAACCTCTTTGTTGTCCGTCTCGACCAGGATCTGCTGGACTTGCGGGATAAAAGTTGAAATTTTATCTACAAAATATGCCGAAGCTTTACGCAAGCGATTTTGCAGGGCTTCGTTTAATTCCGGGAGTTCCGGGGACTGCAAATAAATCGACAATTGCGGGGCAAACTTGCGACAGACATCGCGTACCTCGACCTGCAATAGGTCTCGTAAGCTGAGATAATCTTTATGAATTTCGCCTGAGAGAGATTGGCAATGCTGTAAGCAAAGTCCAGCGAGTTTTTGAATGGATTCGAAAATGTCGTCAAATTCAAAAAGCGCTTGCAGCGCACTTGCTTGGCATTCGTATTTCGCAGCCCTCAATTGTGTTTCGGTCGGAACATTTCTCTCCGCTTCAGCACTAAACTCTTTAACGACCGGATCGGTTTTGACACTGTTCACGACAATCGGAGTTCGCAACACGATACCTTCGAAACTCTTGCAGCGACTGAGCGCAACGTAAACCTGACCAGATGCGAAGGCGGCTTGCGCATCAATAATGCAGCGATCGAATGTGAGCCCCTGACTTTTGTGGATCGTAATGGCCCAGGCATGGCGTAGGGGAAATTGGGTAAATGTTCCAATCACTTGCTCCTCGATCGCTTTTGTCTCTTCGTTGAACGAATACTTGATGTTTTCCCACTCCACAGGCCCGACCTCGATCGCTTGATTTTCACCGGGCGAATGTATAAAGATCAGGTCATCTTCCATGCGGGTGATACTGCCGAGTTTACCGTTGAAAAAAAGGCGTTGCTCGGATGTATCGTTGCGTATGAACATGACCTGAGCACCCACCTTCAACTCCAAGTTTTCTTCTGTGGGAAAATTGCTTGGTGGAAAATCGCCTGTGATCAAGGCTTGGAATTTTTTTGACCGACCAGTTAATCTCTTTAAGCTCTCATTATTGATTTCGGAGGCCGCGGCGTTGGTTGCTGTGAGAGTAATGTAAGGGAGGTTCGCGGGTGGCTTAAAATCAGGAATGTAGCGACTGTTCAGTTTTTGTAATCCCGCGGTATCGAGTCGACTATCGCGAACTTGATTGAGCAGGGCAATAAAATCAGCATCCGATTGTCGATAGATATGCTTCAGTTCAATGGAGATATAGTCCGTTTTTCTCAGAGCATGACTACCAAAGAAATAGGGTGTTTCATAATGATTCTTTAGTATATTCCAGTCTTCTGGTTTCACGACGGGTGGCAATTGGTGGAGATCGCCGATCATCAATAACTGCACACCGCCGAACGGTTTTGTGGATTGCCGCAGCGTTTTCAAAACCTCATCGATCGCGTCGAGCAAGTCGGCGCGCACCATACTAACTTCGTCAATCACAAGTAGATCCAGGCTGCGAATGAGCCTTATTTTCTCTGCACGAAAACGACTCGCCGGTTGCCGTCGTTCCCCACCCGGTATGTGCAAGCCAATTGCGATCTGGAAAAGAGAATGGATCGTCATACCACCTGCGTTGATGGCAGCTACCCCCGTGGGCGCGACAATCGCCATGCGTTTTATCCGCTTCTCTCGAATCATGTGCAGAAATGTGGTCTTGCCGCTACCCGCTTTTCCAGTGAGGAACAGATGCTTGTTCGTATGGCAAATATATTGATACGCCAACTCGAGTTGCGGATTGGTGTGTAGACTCATTGTCGGCAAACCTTTGCCCTAGTTACGATATTCGAATGGTATGAACATAAGAATAGTATACAAACGAATTGATATTTGCAAGCGGTAAACCCTCCTCCGGCAACGTTATCTTGACGTGATTTGCTCCAAAGCTTTTCGAATGGCTAACTCCGAGCCCGTCCCAGCCCACAGCCACGATTCATTGAAACCATCCCGAAAGCCTTCATCCGTCGGCACATAACCGGTCCAGCATTCCCCGTAACCAATCGGGATCACCGGCTTGGTGGGTGAGTACTCCTGAGCAATAAACTGATAGCCCACGAAGGATTCACCTGGAAAAAGGACAAGTCTAGTTGCGCCTAAATCCAGAGATGGAAAATCAATCGGCTGATTTTTGGCGATGCGATTCAAGGAAGCGAGTCCCATGGCAGCCAAGATTCGTTTTTCCGTTGGCAGTGCCTTATCGGCAAGCTCGATTTGCAAGCGATCTTTTTGCAACGCTGGATTGGAAGTGTAAGGTATCTCAAGAGGCGTTGATTGGAATCGAATTTCACCAATCGCACTCCGCTTGGCATGGGCCCTGGCCGTTACCATCGCATTATAGATTTTTTGTGTCAGTTGCTCTCTGGCTTGCGGTGTACCGTCGTTGTACTTTCCAGCCGTTACGTCGCCGCTGCAACCTGAGGCATAGATTTGCAGGGTCTTTAGATCATCGCGTTGCCGGCGCTGTCGAGCTAATCCGACAAAATCGCTGGTTACTTCTCCTCGCCCATAATAGCTCATTGGGTGCGTTGCGTAAGCGTGATATTCAACCAAACAGTTTTCGCCATTCCATAAGCTCAACGTTCTCATTTTATCATCGATTAGACCGGCGGGAGCATCCTTGAAGATCGATTCGCGACCACTGCTGCTGCCTCGCGAAAAATGAACGCTCCCATCAGCATCAATCATTTTTCGATTCGAGGCTACGTCAATCACATTGGTCTCCGCATAGCCGATATGGGTCACAGGAGTTCGCCTAGACGCGGAGGCCTGAATCGTTTGACTTAATCGACTTAAAACATCGGTGTGAAAATCGGCATTGAATAACTCATTATGCAAACCGACTTCATCGAGTAAGCGACTTGCATCATGATCGATCACCGGAGCATCATGTTGATGTAAGGCGGACAAAACAATGCGCTCTCGTGTTGTCCCAAGGGCTCTCGCAATCGTGTCTCGCCATAAATCATAGGACGCGTTGCGAATCTCGCACCAATCAACTGCAACCACGGCAACCGGGAGCTCCGAAGAAAACATAGCAAATCCATGCACGTACAATGGATCAGCAATTTTAGTTGACTTCTGAGGGAGTATTCCCATGCAACGATGATTTAAAGGGATTGTCACATCGAGCGAAAAAGTGCAAGCCTCGATTTTTGAAAGCGGTTTGAGCCGAATATTGCGGAATCGTACCGGATCGTCATGCCCCGCGAATCCAAAGTAACCTTGCTTTCGATCTTTTCCAGGATGAGATTGGTTATCTTTAAACTCCGTGATCTTCGCGACATCGCCATTAAGAATCTCCGTTCCATTGAGATATACGGCAATCGTTGATCCAGAGACGATCACCCGCATCTCATTCCATTGGCCCGTTGGTTTCAAGTGGCCTCGTTTCGGCGCAATCATGCCATAAACGGCTCCCGTGTATTGCCGGGGATCGAGCGTTTTGTATTTCTCTGCATCATCATCGAGGATTTGAATTTCACACATCGCGTCTACCGATGCTCGGCCTTCGCCAGGATAACGAATTGCCAAGCCGTTGTTTCCTCCAGGAGGGAGTAGAAACTCAAGGCGGGCTTCGAAATCAGAAAATTCTTCGCGTGTGAACAAAACTCCCCCTGAGCCTTGCTTGCATACCAGTTCGCCATTCTCTACAACGTACCCGTCGACAGCACCTTGCCAGCCTTCCAAATCCTTCCCGTTAAAAAGTTGGCGGAATCCGATCTCATCCGAAATCGGCTCTACCGGCTGAGCTGTGCATGGCATGGACATGCATATGCATAACAGAAATGAGCTTAACTTTGAGAAAAGCGGACGTGCAGAATTCATGGCGGGACTCCTACAAGCAGACAAGCGGATCGGTCAAGCCTCATTTTTTCCTTCCTCCGGACTCGACGTGAATTACCGAGTAGAAGCAATTTGAGGGTTGTCTAGCTAGATGATGAAAGAATCATGCTCCGATCGCAAGATATGGGAACTCAAATATGCAGAAACAGATTTACTCCGTCATCGTTTTTTGCGCTGCTTTGGCAACGCAAGTTTCATCGATGGCTTTTGCCCAAACGACGCTTCAATTGTACGGTCCGTCGAATCATGAAGTGATCCAAAGGGAATATTGGGTTCCCCAGTTCGATTATGTGAACCGGGCAGCAGGTAGGGTGCGTGGGTTTGCATATGTTGAAATAAAATTGGACGCTCCCGAGTTGGGTTTTGACCGAGCGGAATTGCAAATATTTCAACAAGATGGGCGTGTCGTTGATGACTGGAAATCAATCGAATTGCGGAGAAAGGACAACTCGCTTTTTTACCGTTTGGCAGTACCAGCAGGAGGTTGGTATACAGTCAAACTGAGGTTGTTGAAAGAAAAAACAGTGATGTCTGAAGGCGCTAGTGAACCGTTCGGTGTCGGCGAAGTATTCGTAGTGGCTGGTCAGTCGTATGCGACCAATTGCAACGACAAACTTTTTGAGGTGAAAGAGCCGCAACAACGAGTTGTCTGCTGGGATCATCAGTCCAAAGCGTGGCGCACAGCAAACGATCCGCAGTCGGTTGTCGATGGGACAAAAGATGGTTCGATTTGGCCATTGGTCGGAGATGAACTGGTAAGTTTATTCGATGTACCGGTTGCATTTGTGAATGTGGCTTACGGTGGAACAAGTTCTGAGCAATGGTTACCGGGTGGTGCGCTGCATAAAAACTTGGTGGAAGCATGCGGTAAAACTCAGAAGTTTCGCGGTGTATTATGGCAGCAGGGTGAATCGGATGTTATCGATAAACGCCCGACGGAAAAGTATGTGCAGAATTTGATCCAAATTCGCGACTCCGTCTTTGGCGCAGAAAAACCGAAACCTCGGTGGTGGATCGCTAAGTCAACCCTGCATCCAACCGTTTATGTTGACCCAAACCATGAGCATGCGATCCGCCGCGGTTACGATATTTTGGTGCGGGAACATCAATTCGAAGCAGGACCCGATACAGATCGATTGGGAGGAGTAAACAGAGGTGGTCCAGAGAGCCGGCGACATTTTTCCGAAATAGGTCAGATTAACGCGGCTAAGCTTTGGGCAATGACTCTTTATCATGACCTAACTCCAAATGCGCCAGAGCACTGGGCTGTACATGCCGTTCTCGACGAGCTGAAATTGCGAAAGTATGGTTGGTGCGAGCCGATCGTTCGGAGTGAGAGCAGCGTATTGCTCACCTCCGTTGGTAGGCAGGAAGCGACAGCTCGGCTCGCCTTTTCAGCGGAAGAGATTTTGGAGGTCCGTGCGGCGAACCGCAGTGTATCATTCGAGCTCGATAAAGATTATGCCGTAGATGCTCAGGGTTTGACGCTCATTTTCCGGGAATTACATGGTATACCAGCGATCGCGGAGTCCGATTTGTTTAAACCGGCCGGCTCGCCCCAGAGCTATCGTCATCGCGTCAGCAACCCCGACCAGAACCTGTTGTATGCGCCCGGCCGGTGGTTTCATGACCGCAATATTGAAATCACCTATAGACGCCGCCAAGAGGCAAGCCAAACGGCGAAAGATGCCTTCGCTTTTGGTCAACTCCCCAAGACGCAAAAACGGTTGGAAAGCGGAGAGCCGATTCGGCTGGCCATTTCAGGCGATAGTATTTCAACAGGTCTGGACGCGTCGTCCACAACACAAGCGATTCCGAATCAATTGGGTTATCCCGAATTGGTCGCCGCCCAAATAGAACATGATTTTGGAGCTCAAGTTGAACTTTCCAATCGTTCGGTACCTGGCTGGAGTGTCGCAAATGGAGTAGAGGACTTGGTGAATCTCTTAAAGGCTCAGCCCGATCTTGTTGTTATCGCTTACGGCATGAATGATGTAGGACGGAGAGATCCGAAATGGTTTGCAGCTAAGCTTTCCGAAATGCTGCAACGCATCAAAGCCTACAGCTCAGATTGCGAGGTCATTATCGTGTCGCCGATGCTGGGTAATCCCGAATGGATTCATACGCCGCGCGACATGTTTGATCTATATAAGCAAGAGATGAAATCTTTTGCGGGGGAGGGGGTTGCCTTTGCGGATGTGACGGCCGTCTGGACCTTATACAACCAGCAAAAACATTTTCTCGACATGACGGGCAATGGTTTGAATCATCCCAATGACTTTGGGCACAGAGTTTACGCTCAGGTTTTACTAAGCTGTTTGCCTGAGTCGAAATAAAAAAGGAAGAAATGTTTGCCGGAAGCCCTGACCTCAGTGGTTTAAACGCCGTTAGAGTTAGCCGGTAATCGAACGTCACTATAACGATGTCTTACCTATTGCATCAGGGCTTGCGCAACAATTCTGTCGCGAGTGCATCATCCTTGGGATGGCACTCGCGACACGAAGATGTAGGATTTTAGAACTTAGGATTTGTCAGCACAGCAGCTCCCTTCCGAGCAACTTTTTTCCGAGCAGGCATCTTCTGCTTGGGTTGCGGCCGCTTTTCCGGTTGGGCAATTTCCGCAACCTTCAGCGCAGCACGACTTCTTTTCGCAACAAGCCGAATAGCAATCCCCCGAGGCGCAGGCTTCCGGTGTGCATTGGCAATCAGCACAGCAGGACTCTGGAACTGATACGGGATTCGCACCAGAGCGACTGTAGGCAACGCCAGCCACGATACCGACTAAAATCAACAAACCAAGAACACTTTTAGTAAACATTGAACTATCTCCAAGAAACGAAATTCAGAAAGAAGAAAATGACCTGAATTTGTTGGAGTTCAATTTCGCCAGAAGGCAATCAACGCTAAACGACGCTGAAGCGGTACTGGGGCCACCCGCGGAATATCAAATGTGACATTCCGGATTGCTTCAGAGGAAGGCAATTCAAAGGCGAGGGTATCGAAGGCAATGGAATACTTTTCCAGAGGCGTTCCCGAGGTTCGGAAAGAGGGTTTGGGAACACAGCATTCGCAATCGCTAACATCTCTGCAGGGAGGAGTTGCTGTCCCCCGTTTGTGTTCATTCTTTAGGGGGCTTTCTGTTTGGCAGCAGGAAATTTTCTGCTGGTTTTTGCTAGCGGAATGTTGCTGGCAACAAGTTGATTCCGTTTGCAGGTTGACGGACCGAAGAGCCACAACGATTGCGTGAAGGGTGCAGCAGGGACAGGCGGCTTGCAGGGCTGAGTGACTGGAAAAGATCAACAGTAGAAATAGGCTAACGAGCTTTTTCCACTGTGAAATCATGACTGAATAGCCCAATAGAAACCAAAAAGTGGTTAGCTGCAACACACTAAAGCTAGTTAAATGCCTCACAAGGCGCTGCTTAAACTTGTACGCCTCATACCTTACACTTCGTACCTTATTATTCTTTTTTACGATTTATCGGACAAAAAGTTCAATAGAGAATTTCCGTGACGGTTCGGAATTTGGAGATTGTTGAACACAGAGACGCATGGCCTAGATGCCGAACAGGCTGGAGCATGCAAACCGTAGTCGATCGTATCGGCTGATGCATCTCCGTGCGGGGGGACTTGCCCATTTTTTGCGACGCATAATATTGCACGCCCGTCGCATAAAGCGCAGCTTCAAGATAGAAGTCAAAGGCCACGAGGTACCAGTGTCGATGCTCCACGCGATACGCGCCATTCAACCTCCGTGGGCCATTGGTCTCTGGGGCCTTGAGGGATAAACTCCCTATAAAAACAACTCCAATTCCACCAGTCCCATTCCGGGAAATAAACATCGCCGGTAGATCGCGTTAGCACGCGAGTAAGCAACACATCATCACAGTGCGGTAGCAACAATTTGTAGATCTCCGCTCCGCCTACGATAAAGAGATGCGATTCGTTGACGCAACTCGCCAGAACTTCGTCCCAGTTCGCCGCAATACTCACTCCTTCGATGAGCCGTTGACTATTGCGCGATTGAGTATTGCGCGACAAGACGATCGTTTTTCGGCCCGGCAAGGGACGTCCGATCGAGTCGAACGTCTTTCGCCCCATCACCAGGGTGTGGCCGATAGTAGTTCGCTTAAAACGCTGTAGGTCCGAGGATAACTTCCAAGGGAGCTCGTTCCCATTACCGATCAAACCATTCCGGTCCATTGCAACAATGGCTGTAACCCGTGGTGCCATGGCTCTTCATCTCTTCCTGAGTATCAAAAATAGATCTGCGTTGCAAAGTTTTCGACTCTAAACCGAGACAGCGACCGGATCCCCAATATGCCACTGACTCAAATTATCTGAACTGCGATGAACCTCACGATACAGCGTATCGCGTTCGACCGGCACACGCCCAGTTTCACTGATCAAGCGTTTGATCTGTTCGACCGTCAGCATCTGAGGAGTCGTTGCGCCTGCATCATGGTAAATTAACTCATGCCGTACCGTTCCATCGATATCATCTGCTCCATAACTGAGGGCAACCTGAGCTGTCTCGATCCCGAGCATGATCCAGTAAGCCTTGATGTGCGGCACGTTATCCAAAAACAGTCTTGCGACAGCCATGGTCCTCAAGTCCATGATGGCTGTCGGCTTAGGAATATGAGAAAGCTTGGTGTTGTCGGGATGAAATGCAAGCGGAATAAAGGTTTGGAATCCAGACGTTTCGTCTTGCAGTTCTCTCAAACGCGAGAGATGGTCGATTCGATGGTAGGCATTCTCGATCGATCCATATAACATCGTACAATTGCTCTTAATCCCCAGTTGATGGGCAGTGCGATGCACTTCCACCCATTTGTGAGAATTCGCTTTATGCTCGCACAGCTGCGAACGAACTTCGGGATGAAATATTTCTGCTCCGCCGCCAGGCAAGCTTCCCAAGCCAGCGTCCCGTAAATCGGAGAGAATTTCACGCAGCGACTTTTTCGTCAAGAATTCAAACCAGTTGATTTCTACCGCGGTCCAGCCTTTCAGATGTAACTGCGGGTAAGCTTGGTGAAGTGTGCTCAAAATTCCTCGGTACCAATCGTAACCCAACTTGTGATGTAGACCACCGACGATATGCATTTCAGTGCATCCATTATCGATCGCCTCACGTCCCCTTTGCAGAATCTGCTCTTCGGACATCACGTAGCCTTTCGGATCCCGCAGATCCGATCGAAATGCGCAGAAGCGACACCGATAGACGCAAACATTTGTAGGATTGAGATGTGTATTGATATTGTAATATGCGACGCTGCTATGCATACGCTCACGCACCCAATTGGCCAGGGTCCCGACGTCTTGCAGAGCAACGGCAGGGTCGTACAGAAACAAGCCGTCGTCGAACGTCAGACGTTCGCCGCTTTCCACTTTGTTGCGTATGTGACGGAGTCGGTCTTGGATAGTCGGATTATTCATATCAAGTTCCAGGCCTTTGTACTGAAGTTCCAGCTACCATGTTTTTTTCAATAGTAATCAGCATCGGTGCAGTGGGGCGACCGTAAATTATTTCCGTGAAAGGTAATTCATTTCCGTGGAAATTGAAAAACCGTGATTGACGCCATCGGCCGATGTTCCGGACATCGCCATTTGTTGTTGTGATTAGCCGGGGTTTGTCCAAACGGTTCGAACCGTGGCTAAAAAGATCGCTTGATTTCACCCCGTAATTTGTCACGATTCTTAACTGTATCGTACTTGCCCGGTTTAGCCTGTGATGCCGACAGGGTCAAAGTATTCGGGTTCCTGACCGGTGGCCCATTTGATATTGCAACCGATGCTTGGTTTTTGGGCCTCGGCAACGGGTGAGCCAGCGAGCACCGCATCGAGAGCAGCACGCAGATCTTTCCCATTCAAGGGGAGTCCATTTTTGGGACGGCTATCGTCGAGTTGACCTCTGTATACTAGGTAGTGCTTGGAGTCAAACAGGAAAAAATCAGGCGTGCAGGCAGCGCGATAGGCTCGCGCGACATCCTGTTTCTCATCGAACAGATAGGGAAACGTGTAGCCTTGTGTGGCAGCTTCGGCCGTCATCCTGATCGGTCCATCATCTGGGTGCGAAGTGACATCGTTGGAACTGATCCCTACAATGCCGACTCCCTTGGCCTGATAGTCGACCCCGATTTTGGCAATTTCGGAGGCGACATGTTTTACGTATGGGCAATGATTGCAAAGGAAAATAACCAACAGTGGTTTGCCGTCATAGTCCGAGTTGTGAACCATTTTGCCATTGGCCCCATTTTGCCTGTCGGGCAAGGCAAACGAAGGGGCTTGGGTTCCGAGGGGCAACATAGTGCTTGCTGTTCGTACCATTGATCTTTCTCCTTTAGATTTTTACCGATAGCGTTCATCAGCGATAAAGTGGACTGTGTCGACAGGCCCCGATATGGACTGGGCCCCGTTATGGACTGGGCCCCGTTATGGACCAGGCCCCGTTATGGACCAGGCCCCGTTATGGACCAGGTCCCGTTATGGACACTGTGCGGCCTCGCTAAGGAAGCCTTGGTGCACGCCAAGAACGACATGATATCAGTTCCAAGTGATTTTAGAGGTCAGGGAAGGCTTTGCCCACGGGCGAGACGCGGAAAAAGTCGGTAAGCATTCGCGGCGGTGATCCCCCCCATTTTTTCTGCCGTCAGTATTCTCGTCTGGGCCAATATTTCCAGCGTATGAACGACTCTTGCCGGTTCATTGGGTCGAGCGGAGCGGTGGGGTTCTGGCGATAGGTACGGGGAATCGGTTTCGACGAGCAAGCGATCCACGGGAACTTTGCTGGCCACTTCGCGCAGGGCCGATAGTTTTTTGTAGGTTAATTGACCTGCGAAGCTGATATACATTCCCAAGTCGAGGAAAGCTCGGCACATTTCCCAATTCGAGACAAAAGAGTGCATCACGCCGATGACTTGATAACGGGGCAAGGTTGCCGTTAAAAAGTCGACCATTTCGCGGTCGCAGTCGCGTGAGTGGACGACGATAGGAAGAGCTTTCTTATGCGCGAGTTGGATATGTCTTTCGAAGAAATCGAGTTGTGTTTCCCAGGGGCAATCGTGCCAATAGCGATCAAGGCCGGTTTCGCCGATTGCCGCCACCCGAGTTGAATCGGCTAATTGCTCAATTTTCGTCCAATCTTCCGAAGTTGCTTGATGGCAATAGTTGGGATGAATACCAACAGCCGCTCGCAGTTTCGGGATGCGTTCTGACAATTGGACGCACTCTTCGCTGGAAACGCGGGTTGTGCCGACATTCAAGATCGATTCGATTCCAGCCCTTGTGGCCCGTTCCAGCACTGCTTCAAGAGAATCCGAAAATTGTTCATCGCACAAATGGGCATGCGTATCAACCAACTGCATCGCTTGAACCTAGCGAGAGAAAAAGAAACGAGTCAGGTGATAGAAAACGGGAGCAGCGAAGCAGAGTGTATCGATGCGATCAAGAACACCGGCGTGGCCGAGGACTAGGCTGCCATAATCGGTAACACCGCGGTCGCGTTTTATGGCGCTCATGGTCATCGCGCCCAAGAAACCCATACCTGCCACCACCATCGAGAGGATGGCAGCTTCCCAGATCTCGAAAGGTGTTACCCAATAGAGGCACAAGCCAGCCATTCCGGTCGCAAGTACGCCTCCGAAGAGGCCTTCCCAGGTGCGGCTGGTGGAAACATCTTTGGCGATGACCGTCTTGCCGATCAATTGTCCGCTGACCCAAAAAAATACTTCGGAAAGTTGGCATATCAAGACGAAGAAAAAAAGTAGACCTGCATTACTACCTTCCCAGCGTTCTCCACGACTGCTGTAAAGTTTCAGATCTAACAAAGCAGGTGCGTGGCTCAGAGCGTACACGCAAATCAGTAGTCCGAGTTGTATTTGTGCGGATCGCTCTAAAAACTTCTTCGAATCACCGGCAATCGCGATACGTGCGGGGACGAACAGCGACGCGTACACGGGAATCATGATGCTGTAGATTGCATAGAAATCGACTGGCCGGCCATCATGCCTGTAGATGGTGGTTCCCCCCAATCCAATCAAAACATATTGCAACGGCGTGAAGATGACCAAAGCCCAGAACAAGGCTCGATGATCACCTCGGCGTGTTGGTGTCATGGTGATAAATTCACGCAGCGCCCAAAATGAGACCAAACCGAAAAGTACGACTGTACCGATGCGATGGAGCAACAAGCCGAAGACCAGAATTGCGCACATCAGCCACCAGGCTCGAACACGAAGATCGAAGCGACGGATCAGGGCGGGGTTGATATTCGCGGGAGGTTTTTGCTGGAGCCACTGGCTGACTGCCGTAGTGATCGCCAAGGTGGCCAGAACAACTCCGAGCAGAATATTTGTTGGAAGATTTAGCCAGACCGCCTGGACAACCTCTACAACTTCACCTGGTATCTTCTGAAGTTGGGATGGGAACCCAGAACCTTCAGGGTTTTCAGCAGTGGGCTGTGGAGCAACCTGCCCTAGCAACCGAAGGAGATGGTCCATGCAAACGATACCCGAAATGAAAAAAGATCACGAAACGCGAACAATCGTGCCCAGATTGAAACAGATAGTCCTCATTTGATCAACTATCCTTCAATTTCCGTACTGTTTCACGCGCTCTTTTTAAAAAATCGACCTTGGATTCTCCCTTTTCCAGATAAATGGGACTTCCCATGGTAATGCAACTCAACAGGGGAACGGGCAAGATTTCGCCACGGGGGAGAACACGATTGAGATTATCCATGTACACAGGTATCAACTCGAGATCGGGTCGTTTCTTTGCCAAGTAGTATAGCCCGCTCTTGAATTCTCCCATGTCCGCATCGCTATTTCGGCTACCTTCAGGAAATACAATCAACGAATAGATATCTCCGATTTCGCGGAGCATGGTATCGATGGGGCTTTGATGAACTTTGATTTCGTGTCTATCGATCAGCATTGCATTGAATGAACTGGCCACGTAGCGACGGATGGCCGTTTTGCCCCAATAGTCTTTCGCAGCGACAGGTCGGGTGAGCGCTCTCAATTCGCGCGGCAAAGCGGACCACAACACGACCGCGTCGAGATGGCTGGTGTGATTTGCGAAATAAACCCGTTGGCAGGTGTCCGGTGCGCAGTTGATCCAGCGGACTGTGAAGCCGCTGAGCAATTTTGCCAAAACGGCGATGGTCGTCCCGAAAATTCGACGATCCGACGACAGGGTTGCCGGCTTTGGGCGATCCGAGGAATTGTTAACAGGAAACACTGCCGCCATGAAAATAAGTCTCAATGCAAAATGATCTTTGGCCAACTAAAATCCTAAAGGAACAGGCCCTTTCCGACCAGTCTCCTCACGGAAAACGTTCTCGATCTCGCGTTCTTTTCCCAGGAAAATCGTCCAAAGACCCGTTAAACTTGCTCTATTCGGAAATCTTAACCATTTTAGGCCTCTTTAGAACGGTGTCCGGGGGATTTAAAATCTGTGACCACGATCATTCCCAAGATTCGCTTTTTGCCTTCCTGCGAGCCTCTCCGATGACTTCACGAACAAGCCGAACTCTTTGGCTGCTTGCGTTTCTTTTTCCATCTATTCTGGGCAGCAATTGGCTTTTGGCGGAAACGACGAACTCCAAGCCGAATTTTATTGTGATACTCAGCGATGATATGGGGTTTAGCGATCTGGGCTGTTACGGCGGCGAAATAGGGACGCCGCACTTGGATGGCTTGGCCCGGGATGGCTTGCGCTATACTCAATTTTATAACACGGCGCGTTGCTGTCCGACGCGCGCCAGTTTGCTGACAGGCTTATATCCACATCAAGCGGGCATTGGCCACATGATGGACGACAAGGGCTTGCCCGGATACCAAGGTAACCTCAACACCCATTGTCGCACGATCGCTGAAGTATTGAAGCCGAGTGGTTATCGCAGTTACGCCCTGGGAAAGTGGCATGTGACTCGGCATGCTGGTGCAGAGGGGCCAAAACAGAATTGGCCTTTACAACGCGGCTTCGATCGATTTTACGGGACCATACATGGTGCTGGTAGTTTTTTTGATCCTTCGTCGCTGGTGCGCAACAATGAGATGATCTCTCCGTATGCTGATGCGGACTATCAACCGCAAACGTATTACTACACCGATGCAATCACGGATCACGCGATACGTTTTCTAAATCAGCACAAAGAGCACAATTCCGAACAGCCATTTTTCTTATACATTGCCTTCACGGCGGCACATTGGCCCATGCACGCTTTGCCGGAGGACATCGCCAAATACGATGGCAAATATAACCAAGGTTACCAAGCAATTCGCGAAATGCGTTATCGCAAGGCGATCGCAGAAGGCGTGATATCGTCTCGCGAAACCTTATCGCCGAGTGTACGCAACTGGAATGAGGTTCGCAATAAAGATTGGGAAACCGCTTGCATGGAGGTTTATGCGGCGATGGTTGATCGGATGGATCAAGGTATCGGGCGGATGGTCGAACAGTTGAAGAGCAACCAGCAATTCGAGAATACCGTGATTGTTTACCTGCAAGATAATGGTGGTTGCGCAGAGAATATGGGACGGGTTGGCAATAAGCAACATCCGAATATTCCCCGTCCCAATTCCCCTACGCTGGCTCCGATGAAAGCCACCGATTTTGCGGCAGGGGGAAGTGTGCCGGCTCAAACAAGGGATGGCTATCCTGTGCGTATGGGCCCTGAAGTTGTGCCCGGTCCCGCGGACACCTATGTCGCTTACGGAGAGGGCTGGGCGAACGTTTCCAACACACCGTTTCGAGAGTACAAGCATTGGGTGCATGAGGGTGGAATCAGTACACCGCTGATCGTGCATTGGCCGAGGGGTATTCAGGCGAAGGGGGAATTGCGAAATCGGCCCGGTCATTTGATCGATATCGCCGCAACGCTTTACGATTTGGCAGGTGCCCAATATCCAACCGTCGCAACGCCGCTCGAGGGAAGCAGTTTAAAGCCCTCTTTTCTTGCGGATGACGTAACCAGAAGTCCCATATTTTGGGAGCATGAAGGGAATCGTGCGGTGCGGGAGGGGAAGTGGAAGTTAGTGGCCAAGCACAACCAACCGTGGGAACTGTACGATATTTCTAACGACCGTTGTGAACGGAACAATTTGGCATCGAAGGAAATCGAAAAGTTAACGGAGATGATCAACCTTTATCGGGGCTATGAACAGCGAGCATTGGTCGCCCCATGGCCGCTCACTGACCCCTCATCTCGCCCTTAACCAACGCCCTAAAAAGTCTCTTTTCAAATGTGATTTATGCTTTGCCGAAAATGTTATCTGCAATCGTACCGGTACTATCGGCAAAGTTCTCGACTTCAAGTTCCATAGAACGCAGAATACTTAAAAACATGTTCGACATTTTCGAATCTTCCTGGCGCCAGTAGGCGCCATGTTTGAGTCCCATGTTTTTGCCACCGGCGAGAAGGGTTGGCAAGTTTTTGGGCCAGTGCGTCGTGCTTGCGCCGCTTCCAAAAAGAACAATCGTATTATCAAGCACGCTGCCATCATGATCGTGATACGACTCGAGTCTTTTGAGGAAATGAGCGGTTTGTTCCATCAAGAAGCGATCGTATTTTGCAAATTGCAGTTGTCCATCTTTGTCGCCGGCATGGGATAAGTTGTGGTGTGTTCGTTCGAGACCGAGTTTGAGTGGAAAGGTATCACTGATCCCCATGCCATCTTCACGATTTAACATGAAAGCAACGGATCGAGTTATATCGGCGTCGAACGCTAGTGCGATTAGATCGAACATATTCCGATAATACTCTGCCGGTTCCCCTTCATTGGTAATTTCCAAGTCAAGGTGCGAGTAATCTTGCTTTTTCAAAGGGATATCAATCCATTTTTCTGCCGCGATCAGTCTAGCTTCCATTTCATTAAGCGAAGCGAGGTATTGATTCATTCGTTCGCGATCGCTTTGTCCGAGTGTCTTATTAAAATCATTCGCGCTTTCTAGAACCGCGTCGACCAGTTTCATGCGTGACCGAAGTCGATCTCGCTCGGCTTTCAGTCCTGTAACATCGACGCGAAAAAGTCGATCGAAGACGCGGCGAGGATTGTTCTCCGCCGGAATGGGGCGACCTTGTAGATCATAGGAAATGGTGCCGGTTCGAGATAGAAAACCAACTCCCGCATCGATCGAAAGCACCAAGGATGGCTGTCGACAGAATTGTTTCGTGTGGAGCGCGATTACCTGGTCCAAGGCTACGGAATTGTAGGAACCAGGTTTCGGATTATGCAATGGTGCGCCGGTGAGCCACATATCAGAACAGAGATGCGGATCGACTTTGGTTCCATTTTCATGGAAAAGTCCCCCCAAGAAACTGATTTGCGACTGAAATGGTGCTAATGGCTCGGTCGACTTACCGAGAATAAATCGCCCCTCTTGGTCGGTTTTTGGAAAAAAACTCCACTCGTCGATACCATGTTCTGCTTTGGGGAGCGACATGCCGTTGGCGGTGTAAATGGCGCAGAATCGTTTCGGTCGCTGAGCTATGATTTCCTCACCCATAGCTTCAAGCAGCGGCAAGGCGAGGGCTGTTCCAGCCAGACCTTTCAGTACGGCTCTTCGATCCAACGCTTTCATGGTTCGACTCCTTGCAATTCCTGCGAATGTCGCATTTGGGTGGTGGGCGGCACGGACGCAAAATATTATGTAATCCCGCTTCTCAGCACTCCGCTTCGATATTCAACGGTGGCTGTGGCACTGCTGCGGCTATTTCATTAAAAATACATCGCTCGCGATGACACATTCCATCAGATCTTGCAAGCGATACCCATCGCTTTTAAACTTCTCTACATTTCGACGCAAGTCGATTTCCTCTTTATAGGATAATGGCTTACCATTGGCGAAGATAGAGAGATGTTTAGCAAGACTATAAGCTAATTGATCCTGCTTTTCTGCGAGCAAATATTCACGGAAGGAAGCAAAACCTGCCAGCCTGGTGCCATCAGCCAAAACGGTAGATGAATTTACTTTTTCCGAACGATGCAGGCCTGCAGCATCGAACTCTTCGAAGGGTAATCCCCACGGATCAATTCCTTGATGGCATTTGCCGCACCCGGCGACATCACGATGTTTCTCGAGTCGTTGCCGCAGGGTTAACTGTGTTAGATCCTCCAGTGCGGGAACATTGGGAGGAGGGTCGCCTGGCGGTTCGGCAATAATCTTTCGAGCTAGCCACGCTCCACGTTTCACGGGATTCGGCTCTCGGCCATCTGAAAGGCCCGCGAGTATTGCGGCATGAGTCAGAATACCGCCTAAATTCTCTCGTTGATGCTTAACCGCTCTGAACTGCAGTCCCGCTTCGACTTGTTCGCCCAACCCGTAATAGGTAGCGAGAATGTCGTTCACCACAATGTCTTCGGAAAGAAACAATTCTGACAGCGGCTTATTCCCGCGCAATTTATTCAGCCAAAATTCGATAGGCTCTTTTCTCAGCTCCGTTTTTACCGAGCGGTTCAAATGAGGGAATCGTTTACTGTCGGTGTTGACAACGTCAATTTTATCCAGACTGAGCCATTGCGAAACAAAAGCTTCGGCTCCCAACCGATATTGTTCGTCATGAATCATGGTTTTCAGTACTTCGCGCAAATTCGAGCGGAGTTTTCCTTGAGCGGCTAATTCGCTGAGCCAGCGATTTGGGGGACTGTTCCAAAGAAAATAGGATAGCTTGGATGCCAGTTCCCAGTCATCAAGTGGTTCGCTTTCTGCGGAATTGCTTATTTCTGTAAGGAACAGGAATTGGGGCGACGTTAAGATCACAAGCAGTAGCGGACGAATGCGAGTGGTAAAGTTAGCGGCAGGATCCGATTCGTCCCAGATTTTCATCAAGCTTACAATTTCGCTTTCTCGCACCGGTCTCCGAAATGCTCGCTTTGCAAAGTTACGAACGACATTCTCTGCTCGATCGCGGAGTTGCGTGAAGTCTTTCGATTGCCCCATCAAATCCAAATAGTTCTTCGGCGGCCATTGTTCGTAATAGGGGCCTTCGAATTCAATCTTATGTACCAGCAGTCGCGGCATATCGCGTCCATCGGTGAATTCACACCTAACGGCGATTTCGCGAAAGCCAGCAAGATAATTGACATTGTCTAGTTCAACGTCTGGCCGCGGATAATTATTGATCGCACCCGTGAAAAGATATTCATTCAAACCAGTCTCGGATACCGCTTGTGGTACACCGACGGGGTTCAGCGTGCTGCCACAATCGCGCCTAAGTCCCGCATATACTCCAATGGCGGGCGAACGCTTCTCGAATTTTTCAAACCGTTCGACCTTGGGGTCTTCTTGGGACAACTTCAAAAGGCTCAGCCGATGAGTTCCAGCCGCTAGCTTATTGACTAAACCAATTTCTACGGGACCCGCGTTGAGACGAATCAGCATGAATGGGGCTTGGTTGTGCGATTTACCGAACTTTCGTTCGCCGAAAACGAGTTCTACATCGAGCGTTGTCGGCGGTGGTTCGGTTTTCTCGATTGCTGTTTCGGCTGCCAACATGGAAGGCGTAAACAGATCGACTTGGTAGATTCCAGCTTCTTTTATCTCGATCGCATGCTTGGGCATTTGTTCGGAAAGAATCATATCGATCCGTTGTGAATTGTATTTCTCAATGGGACTATCTGTGCTATCCAAAAGCAAGGCATCGTTGAACTTCGATGCCCAAACTTTGACGCGGAAATTTCCAAATTCCGGGAGTTCTCGGAGCGCGATCTTGAAGTTTGCAAACGGTCCATAAGTGCTGGCTTCCCCGAATATCTCCGAACTTGGAATGGCGGGTCGAAGCAGAAGACCTTCGCGTACCGATTCATAGGCCTTTCCTTTGGGATAGCCTTCACTGCCGCGCATGCAGGCAAATACAGCATGATAGATACTATCAAAGTCACGCCATTCGCGAACGGTGTCATTTCCCTGGTAGCCTTCGATAAAGCGAAACTTGCGCTGCATGGCGAACGGAGTGTATTGAAAATTTTTCTGGGGCATTTTTTCGGTGACCAGAAAATCTTGATTCGGCAAAAGATGATTCAGCGCCCCCAGGACCAAAGTTCCCGGATAAGGAGTTGGATTAACGTTCTGTCCAAAAGACATTTGAAAGGCTTGAACTTTCGGTTGGGCGGTTTCATCGATGAGTACAAGGTCGAGGGCCTTCTCTGCAATTTGCAGGTAGGCTTCCAATTGGGTTGGGTTGAGCTGTAAGGTCTGACTGTTGTTGGAAAAGCCGTCTTTCGAGATTCCATCCGGCGGCAAGATTCCTGTCATCTGCTCGTCGATACCGAGCAGGTCGCGAAGCGTGTTGGCATATTGACCCACCGTGAGCCGTCGAATGTTTCCATTGCGTTTTACTTCTCGGCTGCGCGCCCAGTCTAAAGCATTATTTAAACTACTGAGGAAAAGTTTACGATCTTCAGCGGAAGGCCGCTCGGCTTCGTCGGGCGGCATTTCCTCGTCTATTACCAATTTGCTGATAGCCTCCCATAATTTCAGAGTGGAGTCATCGTACGATTCGTTTAGATTATCGACACGAATACCCGATTCGCGTTGATCGACATTGTGACATGCGGTGCAGTAGTTGTTGAGAAAGGGCCGCACGCTTTTCTCAAATTGCATCTGAATGTGAGAGGGAATGTCCTGCGATATTGCAGTCGCCGAGATTTGAATAAGGCTTAGAAAAAATAGAGAGAAACACCAACACGTACATTTGTACGTGTCGCAGAAGAAATTTGGCCGGGCTAACATTAAAGGCCTCCGCTGTCGCTTTGCGAGGCGTTGAGAAATGTCGATTTCCATGACATGTAACTTTTGGGCCATTGAAAAGTCTAAAGTAACTCAGGCACGGAAGGTGGGATATGTTGGCAAGAAACTTTTTTATATGCTATCCGGTGCGGGACTGCAATGCACGCACGTTTTGACCATAGGTGGAGCAGTTTCATCAGAAAATGCGAGAGTTCATTAAAATTGTCGAAATATGCGTTACTCATTGAGTTGCGAAAGGAACTAGCTTGCCCCCAGAGCGTCCATTACTTCAAACCACTGATCCGCGTTTTCAGATATTGGTCACGGACGACGGATCTCGTTCGTTGCAGGATACCGTTCTGAATGAGTCGTATCATAGCGGGTCTGGTGCGGCAGCTGAGTCCTATGTGGTTTACCTTCGAAATAGTGATATCATCCATCGGCTGGTTCCCAGCGCTCGGACACGAGTTTTGGAGTATGGCTTTGGAACAGGCATGAACTTTCTAATGACCTGTGCTCTCGCTCGTGCGCGGCGCGTTCCGCTGTACTACGAGTCATGGGAATATAGGCTGTTGCCAGTTGACGTTTTTCAGTGTCTTCAACTTCCCGATGCTATCGCGGCCGCACAGAAGCTCGGTTGGCTTGAAGAATGTTCTGATCATGCGAACGCAATCTATGAGCAATTTTTGGATTTTCGCAGATCGCTCGGTGACGTTTCCCTTGGCGAGTTTGAATGGACCGTGGAACCGGATATTTCGCTGAGGCTGATGCTTGGCGATGCGACATCGATTGATCCGAAACGCTACAGTTCAAAATTTGATGCCGTTTATTTTGATGCTTTTAGTCCGCAGACCAATCCCGAATTGTGGACTCATGAAGTGTTAACGGTGGCTGAAGAGTTGTTAGCGCCAGGAGGGCGACTGGTTACTTATTGTGTCAATAGCCACGTGCGAAAATTGATGTCGGACTGCGGTTTTAAAGTGACCAAAGGTCCTGGGCCTCCGAAAGGGAAGAGGGAGGTGATGATTGCGCTAAAGGAATCGGCTACACTGGATTCGCACTGCTAAGCGTTTCTTTTTTAACATTATCTAAGTAACCATGAGTGTGCCCATGTTGCATACATCGATCGATTGGGATAAACCGGGCAAACAGCAGGGTTTTTTGCGAGTCCCTTATTCGCATAATTTGGGCGGCTGGGCGAATGTTATGATCCCGGTAACCACGATTGCTCCGGAGACATTAGGTTCCAGTAGCGGCCCGAGTGTTTTGATTTTGGGTGGAAATCATGGCGATGAGTATCAAGGACAAATCGCCGGTATGAAACTGGCGCGATCGTTGACACCGGAGATGGTGCGGTCGCGAATCGTTCTTATTCCTTCGCTCAATTTTCCTGCGGCTCGCTCGGCGACACGTTTGTCGCCGCTGGACGGAATGAACATGAATCGAGCTTTTCCAGGCGATCCGAATGGTCCCGTGACTAGCCAGATGGCTCATTACCTGACCACGGTTCTTTTTCCTATGGTAGACGTGGTCATTGACATCCATTCTGGTGGTAGGAGTATGGAGTTTTTGCCCTGCGCGCACATGCACGTTGTGCCGGATCTCGAACAGCGGAGAAAAATGCTCCATGCAATGCTCGCATGGAATACCGACTTTGCTTTTCTATACACCGATATTGCGGGGACGGGATTGCTTCCGGTTGAAGCCGAGAACCAAGGGAAATTGGTTATCACCACGGAACTTGGTGGAGGCGAAGCCATACCCGCCCATATTCATCGCATCGCACAAGGAGGCTTACGAAATGTGCTGATTCATGTCGGTGCGCTCCATGGGAAAGAAGCCTCAAGAGCGAGTTTAGGTAAGCCGCCGGTAAAGCTGGTACAAGCGTTAACGGCTGATGATTATTTGCTCGCGCCCGAATCAGGTATATTTGAGATTGCTGTCGAGCTCGGTGAGAAAGTGGAAAAAGGCGACCCCATTGGTTGGGTTCATTTTCTGGAGCGACCGGATCGCGAACCTGAGCCGGTAATGAGCAAAAGCAACGGCTATTTGGTTGCAATGCGAGCCCCCTGTTTGACTCAGCAAGGGGATTGCGTCGCTGTTATCGCAGAAGAAGTCGATCCGAAATCTTTGCTGTAGTCCATCTCGAATAGACTGTTCGCGAAACGCTGCTTGCATGAGATCACGATTCGATTTTTTCTCTCGATATGGATTGATACATTATGCCACGCGACTCTACCACAAAGACGCCCACGTTTGTCTGGTGGTTGATCGCGTTTATGTGGGTAGCCTATTTTTTGAATTACTGCGATCGGCAAGCGATCTTTTCGATGAAGACCGCAGTCTCTAAAGATCTGCAGATGAGCGATGAGCTACTGGGGTTGATCGGCGCGATCTTCCTGTGGGTATACGGCATTGGGTGTCCAATTGCAGGTCAACTGGCGGATCGAGTCGCCAAAAAGAAACTGGTGGTATGGAGCTTGGTGATCTGGAGCATTGTGACCCTAGCGACTGGTTTATCGACCTCTGCTTGGATGCTGCTTGTCATGAGAGGTGCAATGGGAATTTCTGAATCGTTATTTATGCCTGCGGCCATCGCGCTGACGGCCAATGCAACGCCCCCTGCGAAACGTTCGTTCGCTGTTTCGCTACTGACAACCGCTCAAATCGCTGGCTCGGCAGCAGGGGGAATATTTGGGGGATGGATGGCGGAGCAGGGGATGTGGCGGACCGCTTTTTTCGCGCTCGGAATTATCGGTGTCGTCTACGCTGTTCCGTACCTGATGTTTCTCAGCAAGGTCCAAGAGGATACGGAACTGGAGACGAAAAGTTCGAATCAGTGGCTCACCATTTTCTCGCTGGCGCGAGTGCCAACCTTTATTCTATTGTGTCTCACTTTTCCGATCTTTGTATTCGGCCTGTGGATGCTTTACAGTTGGTTACCGAAGTTCCTCGAAGATAAATTCATGATCGGTTCGACCGAGGCAGCGTTTTACACCTCAATGTATATGCAAGCGGCAACGTTAGTGGGTCTTTTTAGCGGCGGAATGATGGCGGATTGGTTATTCAAGTTCACCAAAGCATCTCGAATGTGGCTGCTCGTGGGGAGCTTTGTTTTGTCGGCACCTTGTATCTATGGAATCGGAAATAGCACAACGCTGTCTATGACTTGTGTTTGTATGGTCGGATTCGGTTTGTTTGGCGGGCTGCTGATGGGAAATATTTTTCCAGCCGCATTTGAGGTTGTCAGCGCGGACGCGAGAGCGTCTGCGGTAGGGATTCTTAATTTTTTTGGGGCAATATTGTCTGGATTTGCGCCGCTGGTGGTGGGAACGTGGAGAGAGAGTATCGGAATGGAAAAAATGCTAGCGGTGACATCGGTTGCTTATTGGATCGCAGGAGCCATCTTAATTCTTACGATTGCCACTATTTACAAAAAGGATTGGGTTCGAGTACACCCACAGCAGTTGTGGGTAGCCAAAAAAAGCGGTTCGCATTGCATCGAAAGCAGATAGTTTTGTTTTCTGAGAATAAAAGGTCTCTCATGCGTCGCATCCTGATTGCTGAATGCAAACAAGAAGTTTCAACGTTCAATCCTCATCGCAGTACTATCGCTGATTTCGCGATTCGACGTGGCAATGAGATATTGGAATACCATCGCCAGATTCGCAACGAAGTTGGTGGCGCGGTATCGGTTTTTGATCAGATATCTGATCTTGAGCTCATTCCGACCTACAGCGCCTTTTTTATTACGTCGGGAGGTACGCTGTCAGAAGATTCTTGGCAAACGATCGCGAGGAATTTTTTGGATTCTATCCGAGAGACTTGCGCAAACCAAGAAGTCGATGGCATCTATTTTTGCATGCATGGTGCGATGGCTTCGGAGCACGAATTGGATCCGGAAGGCTATCTACTGCAGGAGACGCGACGAATTGTCGGCGAAACACTGCCGATCGTGGTGTCACTTGATTTGCATGGAATTCTTACCGACCGAATTCTGCGACTCAGCGATGCAATTGTTGCTTATCACACTTACCCGCATGTCGATTTCTTCGAGACAGGTGAAAGAGCAGCCAGATTACTGCTCCGTATTATGGATGGTGAAGTTAAGCCGATTACCGCGAAAGTCGCCATACCGGCGTTGGTGCGTGGCGATGAGTTGATCACGGAGACGGGTAAATTTGGTGAAGCCATTCGAATGGCGCAGCGATACGAAACATCGCCGGGGGGATTATCGGCTGGGATGTTTATCGGAAATCCATTTACCGACGTTCCATCTTTGCAAACCTACAGTTTCGTGGTGACGGATGCTGCTGAGGAAATTGCGGCTCGAGGCGCGCTGGAGATCGCCCTAAAGTTTTGGTCTCATCATGAGCAGATGCAGGTTCCGCTTACATCATTGAACGATCTTGTGAGGCGACTTCGGCGGCGAGTCGCGGAGAGGCGTTGCGGTACGGTCGCACTGGTCGATGCGGCGGATGCAACAAGTTCTGGAGCATCGGGTGACAGCAATGCGATTTTGAGACAACTGGTAGAGAATGATATACGTATTCGCACATTGATGCCGATGGTTGATGCGCCAGCTGTCGAGGTTGCGATGGAAGCAGGTATAGGAGCCAATGTGGTTGTATCATTGGGAGGAACCCTCGACCCTAAACGTTTCTCGCCGATAACAATCACGGCTCAGGTGCGATTGCTGAGCGATGGTAATTTTCAGAGCGAGTCTTTCGGTGAGCATTGGTATGCGGGTCCGACGGCCGTTTTGCAAAGCGGAACGATAACGTTGGTGGTTAGCAGTCGGGCAGTGAGTTTATATGATCGCAGTTTCTTTTTCGCGCATGGGCAAAATCCTCAGCGATTCGAGGCTGTCGTCGTAAAGTCACCTCACTGTCAGAAGCACATGTACGCGGAATGGTGCGATGAAATGATTATGGTGGACGCGCCTGGGTCATCGAGTGCGAACTTACCTTATCTCGGTCATACGCGTTGCCCCAGACCGATTTTTCCATTGGATATGGATGTTATCTTCCAGCCGAGGGTCGAGATATTTCAACGAAATGGATAGCTAACCGGTTGGATGATTTAAAATCCGGCGAGTGCCGTTGGTTCATGCAGTCGGTGAGTGGGGTTTTGGGGTATGGCACTAAGTGTGTCAATAGTAGCGCGATTGAGCAGAGAGTGGATGATCCATGAAAATACGTGATATTAAATGTGCTGGATTGCGGGGCGCGACGCCAGAGGGTGGGTGGAGCAATGAACTTCGTCCGGAAGATTGCGTGCATACTTTGATTGCCGTTCATACGGAGGAGGGTGAGGTTGGATTAGGGAGTGTGTTCACCAACGATGCGCTTGTGGTTGCCGCGCTGAACGTGTTGCGTCCATTGGTCATTGGTGAATCGGCTCTTGAACCGGAGAGGGTTACTGAAAAACTCCATCAAAACATGTTCTGGCTGGGGCGAGGGGGCTCGATCACGCATACAATCAGCGGAATCGATATCGCGTTGTGGGATCTGTTTGGCAAGGCAACCGGTCAACCGATCAGTCGACTTCTTGGGGGTAGATATCGTGAACGGGTTCGACCTTACGCTTCGTTGTTAATGGAGGAGCCGGTCGTTTTGGCTGAACGATTGAGGAGTATAAAGGCTCAGGGATTTCGTGCGTTCAAGATTGGTTGGGGACCATTCGGACGCCGTAATGCCAAAACGGATGAAGCGATTGTGTCTGCGGCTCGAGATGCAATTGGGCCAGAGTGTCAATTGATGGTTGATGCTGGTGGGAGTGATGCACATTGGCCCGGGCAGTATAAGTGGGCCTTGAATACGGCCAGGATGTTAAAACACTACGATGTGACTTGGTTTGAGGAAGCGCTGACGCCTGATTCACTAGAGGACTTTATCAAGCTTCGCGAACATTCTCCGGTTCCCATTTCTGGAGGTGAGGTTTTAACTCGACGTCAAGCTTTTATGCCTTGGCTCGAAAAGCGAGCGTTTGATATTGTTCAGCCCGATGTTACCAAGGTTGGTGGGATCAGTGAGGAGCGGCGTATCGCTTGGATGGCTGAAGATTACGGGGTGAAATTTATCCCGCACGGTTGGAATACTGCGGTGGGTCTTGCTGCGGATCTGCAATTGGCCGCCGCAATTCCTCTTACCGATTTCGTGGAGTATCTCACTGGCTCACCGTTCATCGATGAGATTACGCTTGGTGGCTGGAAGCTCGACCAGGACGGTATGTTGGCCATTCCGCAACAACCGGGCCTCGGGTTACAACTCGATCCAGATATCGTGTGCAAGTATTCGGGGCGGGCCGATTTGCTGCGCTCATGATACGGGAAAGTTCATGAAATCCGCTGCGATTTTCGCAATTGGTGTGTCGGGGTAATCATCAACCCTAAATGGTTTATTTGTAGTTATTTAGGTAAAGAGGCGTAGTGGGAATCGCGTTGAAGTTTAAGCTCCTTTGAGCTATAATCCTACAAGGTCTAACACGAGCTTAACGGCTGATGTAAGACTCCTGCCTCACGTGAAATCACCTCGTTTATCATCCCCCGGAAGCTCTACTGAACTTCAGGAAAAATCATGTCCCGATCCAAACTTCTTGTCCGCTCGAGCTTCGCGTTTGCCATGCACTGCTGGCTGTGGAGCGCTGGAGCCCATGGCGACGAACCGCTTGATTTCAATCGCGACATTCGTCCGATCTTGTCGGAGAACTGTTTTTATTGTCATGGCCAAGATAAAAACAAACGCGAGGGTAATCTTCGTTTAGATGATCGAGAAGCGGCCGTAAGTGCGGGTGCGATTATTCCTAACGATGTCATGGCCAGCGAAATGGTCCAACGCATTCATTCGACGGATGCTGAAACGCTGATGCCGCCACCGAATTCCAATCGTCGTCTGAGCGATGAGCAAAAGAAAATGCTCAGTCGTTGGATTGAACAAGGTGCTGGATATTCGAGTCACTGGGCTTTTGTGACTCCTCAGCGCCCGGTTGAGCCGGAAGTTAAACAACAGGAATGGGTTCGAAATCCGATCGATCGATTTGTTTTAGCGGAGTTGGAAAAACGCGGTCTGTCACCTTCACCGGAGGCGGAACGGGCAACGTTGATCAAGCGGTTGTATGCAGACCTCGCGGGCCTTCCGCCAACGCCCGAAGAAGTGGATGCATTCGTGCAGGATACCGATGCGTTGGCTTATGAGAAACTGGTGGATCGTTTGATGAATGCGTCGACGTATGGCGAAAGAATGTCCCTCGCTTGGCTCGATGCGGCACGTTACGCGGACAGCAATGGATTCCAGCAAGATGGTGACACTTGGCAATGGTACTGGCGCGATTGGGTGGTCAAGGCGCTCAATGAGAATCTTTCCTTCGATAAGTTTACCACTTACCAACTCGCGGGTGATTTGCTTCCCGATGCGACACTCGAGCAAAAAATAGCGAGCGGCTTTAATCGCAATCATCTACTCAATGGCGAAGGTGGAGCGATTCCGGAAGAACAGCGGTTTGTGATATTGTTCGATCGAATTGACACAACTGCTACAACTTGGTTGGGGCTAACTATGGCGTGTGCCCAGTGCCATGATCACAAGTATGACCCGATCACGATGAAAGATTACTACAGTCTTATGGATTGTTTTAATCGTGTTCCCGAAAACGGTGTGCCGCAATATTTTTCTAGCCGCGTTCGAGTTGCTGCACCATTTGTGGAAGTGCCCACAGATGAAAATAAAGCGAAAATAGCAGAATGGGAAGCGAAGATTGAAGAACTGAAACCGGCGATGAATCAATGGCTCGATGCAGCCTATCAGGGCTGGAAGATTGGGATCTTAACCGATGGAAAGCCGGCAGACGGAAAGTCATTACCTGAGGCGGTGGTCAACATTTTGAAGAAGGAAGAAAAAGATCGCAGCGAAGAGGAAAAAAAACAACTTGAAAATCTTCTCCGCAAGCATTTCGATGAGAAGGTAAGCAATCCATTGGGCGATGCAGTTCCAAATCGAGCTACGATCAAATCGCTGCAGGATCAACTGAATGCTTATCGCCAAGATCAAATTCCACGTGTGATGATCATGAGCGACGCTCAGCCGCGCGAAACGCACATTCTTGACCGCGGAGCCTATCTTACCAAACTGGATAAAGTAACTTTTTCTACGCCCGAATTTCTGCCGCCTATGCCGGACGATTTTCGCAAAGATAGATTAGGTCTAGCTCAATGGTTAATGTCGCCCCAGCATCCGCTGACCAGTCGTGTGCAAGTGAATCGTATTTGGCAACATTACTTTGGACAAGGAATCATAAAAACAGCGGAGGACTTTGGTGTTCAAAGCGAATATCCCATTCACCTATCGCTCTTGGATTGGCTAGCGTGCGAGTTTCGCGACGGTGGGTGGAATATGAAGGCCATTCATCGAATGATTGTGACCAGTGCCACGTATCGCCAAAATAGTCGCGTAACACCGGCCCTTTTGGCAGCCGATGCGGAGAATCGACTCTACGCGAGGGCAACACGGTACCGCATACCGGCGATGATTCTGCGCGATTGGGCGCTCGCAACATCCGGATTATTAGATGCGAGGCTGGGAGGAAAACCGGTCTACCCTTATCAGCCCGACGGTATATGGGAGTCGCTAGCGATAACCAAAGAGCGCGACTTTACTTATCCGACATCGAGTGGCTCTGATTTGTATCGTCGCAGCCTTTATACGTTCTGGCGGCGAACTGTATCGCCCGCGAACATGTTTGATGCGTCCAATCGTCAAGCGTGTCGCGTTCGGCAATCGCTCACAAGTACGCCGCTGCATGCCCTGACAACGCTCAATGATCCGACCTGGGTTGAAGCAGCACGCGTTCTCGCAGAGAAGGTTTTGAAAGCAAACGGTGATGCAAATGAAGCGATTCACTCAGCATTCAAACGAGTGCTAGCGCGGGAACCTAAAGCGGATGAGATGAATGTCTTAAAACAGGCTTTTGAAAAACAGATCAAGCATTTTCAGAACGACGCGGCAGCTGCGCAGGCCATTTTATCGATTGGCTCTGCGCCGCGAGATACAGCGTTGCTAGCCGAACAGCATGCGGCGGTAACGGCAGTCTGTTTGGCGATCATGAACCTCGATGAGGCATTGACACGACAGTAGTGTGAGTCTGACATAGCCTGCGGTCATGGAATGTGATGCGTAATTTTTGACAGCGCGATTTTTTTACGAAGCGGTGCCATAGATGTTTGAAGACTTATTGCAACAAAACAAGATGCATGTGTCGCGACGAGCTCTTTTTGGTAGGGCCGCTTCGGGGCTGGGTGCCATCGCATTGAGTTCGCTTCTGCAAAAGGATGCGGCGTTGGCCGGCGATTCCGCTGCACGGGAAAAGAAAGGTGGCATTCCTGGTTTACCGCATTTCGCACCCAAAGCCAAACGAGTCATTTTGCTTTGGCAAGGTGGAGGTCCGTCGCACGTCGACTTATTCGACGAGAAGCCTGTGCTCGTTGAACGGAAGGGGCAAGATATTCCCGATTCGGTTCGCGGTTCCACACGACTTTCTACGATGTCCAGTGGCTATGCGAAATGGCCCTGTTTAGGTGCGATCAAGCCGCATAAAAGTTATGGCTCTTGCGGTATGCGTATGAGCGAAATGATGTCTCATGTGGGGCAGTGGGCAGATGAACTCACCCTAGTGCGTTCGATGTATACCGAAGCAGTCAACCATGCACCGGGAGTTACCTTTTTTCTTACGGGAGCGCAGGTACCTGGTAGACCAAGTATGGGAGCTTGGCTCACCTACGGTCTGGGAAGCGAAACGGAGGAATTGCCTTCCTTCGTGGTGATGACTTCGAGCGATAAAGGAAAAACCTGCGGACAACTCTTTTTTGATTATTATTGGGGTTCAGGATTCTTGCCATCGCGTTTTCAGGGAGTTCGCTTTCGAAATACGGGCGATGCGGTTCCCTATTTGGCCAATCCTCCCGGTATGAGCTCACAGAGCAAACGCGATCTGCTGGATGATATTGCAGCTATCAACGCACAGCATTTGGCGGAATATGGTGATCCCGAAATTGAAACCAGAATTGCGCAGTACGAAATGGCATTTCGAATGCAGTCGAGCGTTCCGGACCTGATGAACTTCAGTGATGAGTCGGCGGCGACCATAGAACGCTATGGCGTGGATGCACTCAATAAGGGAACGTTTGCGAACAATTGTCTCATCGCCCGGCGACTTTTGGAACGCGGTGTACGTTTTGTTCAATTGATGCATGCTGGTTGGGATCAGCATAACAACTTATTTACGCAGCTGGAACAACAATGCATTGATACCGAGATTCCTGCGGCCGCCTTGCTGCAAGATCTCAAAGATCGCGGAATGCTCGACGATACGCTCGTTATTTGGGGCGCCGAATTTGGCCGAACGCCATTTGGTCAAGGGGATCCGGTCAAGCCTAATGGTCGAGATCATTTTGGTAAAGCATTCAGTTGGTGGATGTGCGGAGGAGGCGTGCGGAAAGGATATGTGCATGGTGCAACCGACGATTTCGGCTGGAATATTACCGAGAAGCCCGTACATGTGCATGACATGCAAGCGACAATCATGCATCTTTGCGGCATTGATCATGAACGCTTGACGTTCCGATATCAGGGACGCCAATTCCGCCTCACAGATATTCATGGACATGTGGTCAAAGACATCGTAACTTAATCGTTTCGCTGGCATCATCGAAGACTCTTGACGGAATCCGCATCATGCTTCGTCTCTGTATCGGTTTATGGTTTTGCTTGGCATTGATCTCCGTTTTGCAAGCAGAAGAATCGGTTGTTTCTTTTGGGGCAACGCCTGAAAAAATTATCAGTGATTGCCTATTTACGGAAGGTCCAGCGGCGGATGCTGACGGTAACGTGTATCTAACAGACCAGCCAAATGATCGAATTATCAGGGTTTCCGTCCATGGCGAGATTAGCGACTTTTTGAAGCCCGCTGGGCGAAGTAACGGATTGTATTTCGCCCCGAATGGAAAGCTGATCGCTTGTGCGGATGAGAAAAATGAGTTGTGGGAAATTGGATCCGATGGAAGCCACAAAGTACTGGCTCGCGATTTTCAAGGGAAGAAACTCAATGGTCCCAACGATGTATGGATTCATCCGGATGGATGGATGGTCTTTACCGATCCGTTTTATAAGCGTCCATGGTGGCAGCACGATGAGAAACCACAAGATACTTGCGGCATTTATCGCGTGAATCGAGATGGATCCGATATGAAACGTCTCGATGGCAATTTTAAGCAACCCAATGGAATTATTGGAGATGCTAAACGTGGTTACCTTTACGTAGCTGATATAAGCGACAAGAAAACCTATCGCTACGAAATTACGGTCGGGGGAGAAATCGCCAATCGTAAGCTTTTCTGCGAATTGGGTTCTGACGGTATGACCGTCGATAGTGAGGGGAATGTCTATTTAACGGGAAAGCCTGGAGTTACGGTCGTCGGACTTGATGGTAAGGTGAAGGAAGTGATTTCGATCCCCGAGCCGTGGACCGCCAATGTGACTTTTGGTGGCAAAGATCGACATATCTTGTTTGTCACCGCCAGCAAATCGGTGTACACCGTGAAAATGCGAGTTCAGGGGCGATAGGTTTTGAAAATTGTTACTCTAAACTCAACAGCCAATTTTCGGGCGATCGCACTCCTGGATATTTTTCGCCGCTGAGAAAATAAAGTTTCGACTGAACTTGCACGGTTGGAAGTGTGACGCGAGGCGCGGGAGTACTGCCAATCGACTTCCATGTTTCAGTAGCGATATCGTAGGCCCATATGGCATTGGGAAAACCACGATGAGCAGGAGGAAATTTTCCGACCTGCGATCCATCATCGCCGCTTACCAAGAGGATTTGATTTTTCCACAGCGGTGCAGGTGATGCGCAGGCAACGAGAGGTTGTGGCATATCGGCTGTTTTCTTCCAACCAATTCCTGCGCGATAGACCCAAGCATCTTGCAAATATTTTCGCTTGACGATGCCGCTAGCTTCATAAAGTTCAGCGCCCCCAAATACAAATAACTGTTGGTCGGTCGCCGATACATTGGCAAAAATTCTTCCGGGAGCGGGGATGGGTTCGATTTCTTCCCAAGCGGCGTTGGAATGACTGAGGTTTAATCTCCAAACTCGTTGAGATGCTTCGGTGGCGGATGGAGAAAACTGACCGCCGACTATATAAAGATTCGATCCCATCAGCGTACCCGAAGAGTTTGCTAATGGCTGTGGCAGTGGGGCGAGTTTCGAGAAAAGTATTTGATTGGAACGATACTCCACAGAGTGAACTTCAGAATAATGCCTGTTGACATCACTGCCACCGGCGCAGATAAGTTTTCCCTTGTACGACGCCGATACACCATAACCGATTGTTCGTGGTAATTCCCCCACACGACGCCAGTGCCTAGAGTTCGGTTCCAAAGCATAGATATCGGCGTACCATTTTTTTGTACCACCTTCCCAAGGCTTGGATTCAGGGAAGTTCGCTCCACCAGCCAATAAGAGCGTTCCGCTAGATTCGCCTGCAAACGCTCCGGCATATCCTTCTGTATTTTCCAGCGAGGGTAGCTGCTGCCAGTGAAGGGGCGTTTGAAAACAAAGGATCAAAAAGTATTGAAAGAGTAGCGGTAGATACAATGAAAAATCTCGAGATTCGTGTTCGTGATGATGAATGCTACGACGGCTTTACTGGCAAGCAAACTTCGTGTGAAATCGGTTTTCGCTGTTAGGTCGGAGATCAAATGGGGGGAGTCGATTGGCGACAATTCTTCTAAAAATCGGTATCAGTGCGAGACTCATTTCGTTCGACTGTGTTCATTGTTGCATGAAAGGTGAACTGGGCGGAAGTTCGTGGCTCCCGCCCAGTTCGTTCCACATTCCGGGTGCGCCGAGAACATGGAGCCAGCATTGTAAAATCCAAAGCGATGATACTTCAACTAACAAGCAGCAGGAATTGTCAAAAATCCCTGCGCAGGCTTTGGTCGTCTAGAGAATTGAGCCGCGATAAGGATATCGGATTCGCATGATTTTGCAAAATTCCTCGTCAGCTCCTATTCGTGAGCGGTTGGTATGGGCAAGTTTCTATCTTTTTTTGGGGACGTTTTTGCTGACGATGACTTTGATGAGTCATCTGCAGCGAAATCAAAGTTTGCTGAAGGAAAATCCACTAGCCGATTATCGATTGCAATTGCAGTCGGGCAAAACATTTGATCTTCAAGAAGCTACAGAAAAAGTTTTTTACGGGACGCAGCACGAATCGGTACGGCGCATTAGGTTTCACGAGAATTGGGTTCAATGGCTAGCAGGTTTTGCCTATGAGCCTTTGCAGCGGACGCAAAATACCGATTTGCTGATTGACGGACAGTTTGCAGAGTGTTCAGAGCGTTCTCAGATTCTAAAAACTATTGTCGAAGAATGTGGCTATCCATGTCGCTTTATCGGCCTGGGAGGTCACGTTGTTGTCGAAGTGGCGATCGACAATGATTGGTGTGTAGCTGATCCTGAGTTCGGAATCACATTTTCCAGTAACGCGTACAAACTTCAGCAGAAAAGCCAGCAAGCTTCGGTTGAAGTCGCCTTGAGTTTACGAGGTGTGTCCGAGGAGCAAATAGAGGACTACGTGAGAATTCTGCAGAGCGAGGAAGACAACGTGACCTTACCGATCGGCGAGCCGCTGAGTCCGAGATTAAAGGTGTTGGAAGAAGTCTGCATGTGGTTATCCTGGCTTCTTCCCTTTGCCAGCTATTGGTCTGCATTGAGCTGCTTCGTGTCGGCTCGATATGCGACACGCTAGGCTGTACCAATTATTGCCTGCCACCTTCGCAACATGTTTCGCAAATTGTGTGACATCTTTTGCATTGTGCCTTGCCGCGAATCTCCATGGTTTCACCGCCGCAAGCGGGGCACACGCAGCGATTGGCTCTTTCATCGCGATTTTCTTTTTGGGCAACTTCAGAAACTTTGGAATCCGCCATGATGTCAACTCCCGACGCGAACAGATCAGATGGGAAATGAATCTACATTACGATTTTGAAAGCTTGTTGCTTCTCATGGCCGTAAGGTTATGGGGGCTGCTTTTTTTTTGCAACTTTGCGCATGAATCGAAACTTTCGTTTTTTTAAGGGTTTAAGCAACAAGACCTATTCAGGCAGTTTTTGGATAAATTTATGCGATTTTAACCGAACTGTGGAAAAATTTCTTGACACGCCTACCCCGAATAGGTGATTATTTCAACCAGAAGAAGTAAAAACGATTTCGAATCAGTTGTCCTTTCGCTAAACAACCTCTCTAGCGGAAGCTGCTTCCCATTTTGAAATTTTCGGAAATTTGGTTTCTCCGCGTTATTTAACGCATTTCATTTGTTTCTTTTTTATTCATTTTGAGAGGATCTTGTTCAATGAGCAGAACGCATTCAAGGATGCGGTTGCGACCGATGGGTTTTACCTTGGTTGAACTGCTGGTGGTTATCGCCATCATTGGTATTTTGGTCGGCTTATTGCTTCCGGCCGTTCAGGCGGCACGTGAAGCGGCTCGACGTGCTCAGTGTGTTAACAACATGAAGCAGATGGGGCTCGCGTTGCACATGCATCACGATACCTACAAGCGTTTTCCTTCCGGTCATCAGATGGGAAATACTTGGTACAGCCCATTCCAGCGAAATCCGCCTCCTGGCGGTTTGACTCCTGGTAGCAGCTATCCTGCTGAAGGACCGTTTTGGAGTTGGGTGACCCGCATTGCTCCTTACATGGAACAAGGCAATGCCAAGAACCGCTTTAACATGGCTGGTACTCCGGCAGCATGGCCATGGTGGCAGATGGATCCAGCGACTGGCAAGACGCCGCATGAAGTCATCATTCCAACGATGGTTTGCCCATCCGACGTTCGAGGCGGACAGTTGTCTCCTCCAGACTCCGGAGGGGAACGATCCTCCTTGACTTCTTACTTGGGTGTTTCCGGCCGCAATCAGTTCCGAGAAGCTGCTGGGCAAGACGGTATGCTCTTTGTGAACTCGGGTGTGCGAATGGCGATGGTAGTTGACGGAACCAGCAACACGTTGTTTGTTGGAGAGCGACCACCTTCGAGCGACTTATGGTATGGTTGGATTTGGGCTGGTTCGGGTGACTATCCATACTTCGGTGCAACGGACGTTGTGCTGGGCGTTTTCGAACGAGCTGAGGATCCCTCGGCGACGCCAGACTTTTTCCGTCCTGGAGCGGTGCAGGATCCAGGCAGCCTTCACCGATATCATTTCTGGAGTTTGCATCCAGGAGGAGCCAACTGGCTGTTGGTTGACGGTTCGGTCCGCTTTTTGAGCTATTCCTCGGGTGGTCCTCAGAACACGACGGGTTCGGCCTATACGCCGACTTTGATCGAAGCGATGGCAACTCGAGATCGCGGTGAAGCGTTCTCGGTTGAAGAATAATCGTAGCGTTCAGATGCTCATCGCATGTTTTGGTGCGATGAGCGGATTTAGAGCCTACATGAAACCATTGGCTGCGGTTGGCTGCATAGCCGACAGCACTAGACGCGGTTGGCGATTGCTGCGATGGCAGCAACCGCGGTTGCCAGGCATTTCGAACAGGCCTGCATTTTTTGTTTTCCCATTAATTTCGATTCCATCAAATTACTTCCATGAAGGATTCATCCGTGCTGAAAAAATTATTTTTGGGGGCGGTTGTAGCAAGCTTTTGTCTCCCGATTGGCTGTGGAGCAGCCAAGGATGAGACCGTTAGCCCAGAAGCAATTCCCACGATTACGCCAAGCGACCGAAATTCTGCAGGTCCTGGTGTGGGGACCAAAAATTCTCCTCAAGGCGGAAAGCCCACAAAGCCGGCGAATTAATGCCAGGTGTTAGAGACCGTAAAACGTTTTGAACCGATCATTCTCTAGAAGCCGTTCGGCTGAAGCCGCAACGGCTTTTTCTGTTTCTTGAAGACCAGGACTGCGACAAGTTCGCATTAAACATTTTCGCCTGTGTCGGCCTCAATAGCCACATTGCAACCAGCCCAGTGATAGCGGCTAAGGTCAGCCAGCGAATCCAGCCATACTTAAAAACGACAGTGCCATTGATCGCAATGAAGCTCAGAAAGCTATAAACGGTCCAATGAAAATAGGCTCCCATTTTGTGGTATGCCTCGGGCTTCAGGAAACGAAATAGTGCGTCGAGTAGCCAGACCGAAACAAACAGATAATTGACGTACAGGCCGATGCCAAACGAAAAGCCGAGCATGTCTTCGGTTTGTTTTGCGGTAGACTTGAAGGCGGCGTCATGACTCCCCTCGTGGAACGCCAATAGAGCGCCGATGCTGTGATATAAAGAGCAAATAGCGCCGCTTAGCCATACGACGCGAACCCATGGACTTTGCAAGCGGCGGTTCCATCCAGAGGCACCGTATAAATTTGCGGATTACCTAATTGCTAGCTGTGAATCGAAGAATTGATGTCTCAATTCGTCCATTCCGATCTGATTGGTGTAGACACCCATTCAAAAATATTAGATGTACCTGAGCGACTGTGGTGGATCAAAGATTTAGAGGTTTCGCGGCTCAAAGCCTGGTTGGCCTGAGGGATAACAGAGATTCGTAATGTCATTCTCTATTTGCTAATCAACCATAAACAAATCGGGATAGGATGTCTCTTGAACTATGGATCTTGCTGCAACACCCAATCCAGAGAAGCTCATACTGATCCACGGCACGTTTGCGAATCGAGAAAGCGACGAAGGGGATAGTTGGTGGCAGTTGGGGAGTAGAGCGACAGAAGGGCTCTTAAACCGACTTCCCGCCGATGTCGAGTTACCGCAGCAGGGGGAACTGTTTCATTGGTCGGGAGAGAACAGCGAACGGGAACGCATCAAGGCGGCCGATGAACTTTTGGAATATCTCAGGAGATTAGAGTCACAAGGAATCCACTATCACCTTGTCGGTCATAGTCATGGCGGTTCCGTTATTTGGCATGCGCTGCGTCAAAGCGTTCTGGAGCGAAATCCCTTATCCGCACTTCGCAGTTGGGCGACTGTGGGAACCCCTTTTCTGCATTTGCGATCCAAGGGTGGAAACAGCTTGATGCTGTGGTTAAACATTGTCCTCGCTCTGATCTTGTTGAAGCCTGCGACCACAACACTTCTTAAAATATTGAGACTCTTTTTAGGAAACAGTTCAACGAATTGGTTAACCGCAGCGGGCACTACTCGAATCGACCATATCACGTTTTGGGACACGCCTGTCTTGTGGGTCATGCAGAAGATGGGAGAGCCTATCGAGCAGACTCCAAATGGAATACGTTTCGGCTCTCTTCAATCGGGAGAGCAATTAACATTCGCTGAGTTCTTTTCACATTATGAAGGCTGGTTGATTCTCGGTACAGCGTTATTGGTCCTGTACGTTATCATCAATATCATCCTATTTTTGGTCAGCCCGGTGATTGAAGCCCTTCGAATCAGAGCGGAGCATCGTCTTGAGGATGATACTTTTGAGATTTACGGCAAACGTTGGCTTGGGCTTTGGTCTCCGGATGATGAAGCGATTAACGGCTTGCGAGCTACATTAGATCTGTCGGTATCTTTTGTGTCCAAGTTAATGATTCGTGAACCGGTTCTGCTGTCTGATTACCTGATGTTGGTGTCGCGTCCCTATTATTGGTTGCTCCGGCCAATATTTAATTTTGGTTTCCGCCCGCTGCTGGATAAAGCAGTTCGTTCGATCGTCATTAAAAAGGCTCAAGGCAACAATCGCCCAGCAGCAGAAGTGGTACGTGTGGCAAGCTCACCCTTTTACTGTGAAGCAAGTGATCCTTTTCCACCGTTACCCGCGTCGCTGAATCGAGTTATTGTAGAGAAAGCCAATTCAAGCGCCGGTGGAGCGGCGGCCACCTTTCGCAAGTTGCTGGCAGCGCCGTCCTTTGCTGCCGGACTGGAGCACTTAGGAAATCAGATTTCTGGAAACGAACTAGTGCATACCTCCTATTTCGATCATGGACCGATCCTCGATCTTATTGCCATGCATATGGTTTGGGCTCAAAACAATCCGAACTGGTATCAATTTGGAGAGCAATTGGATCAGGAGCTTGGCGAGTGGTTTATCGATTTTAAGAAGCAAGTGGGAGCGGAGGCGCATTTTCTGAAATTACCCGTGCACATCAAGCCACCGACGCTACAACTTTTTATGTCGGACGAGCAGCAGGATATCGGGTCGCAGAAATTAATCAAGCAGAAGCCTCGCCGCCGAAGCTTCAAGGACGCTGCGTGATGGTGTCCTGAGGCATTTTCAAATGATGGATCAGAAATTCAGAGACATTTTTAAACTTCGAGTTTGTATAGCCAGGATACACCAATTCACAGCTCACGCCTTTTGCTTGGCAGCGTTCCGAAAATTTGATGCCATAGATTGCGGAATGCGTCGGATCGGGTTCTTTGCCACCGAGAATAGGTTCGGTTTTCTGATTTGGATATTCGAGAAAGAATTTTCCATCGTCTTGGCTGATTAGTTCGATCGGTGAGTACTCTGCAAACCAATGCTTCACCTGATCCCGATTCTCAAGCAACAGGTCGAATTCCTGCGGGCGACTTCGCCCCTTCGCTGCAAATCCAAACGCATGGCCACCATAAACTGCGTTGGGCATCCATTCGCGCAGTTCGATCGGATCTAGAGAGGTTTGAGCGCCGGTAACCGCAACGGCCAACAGTCGGCTCGATTGCCGGGCAACGAGATCTTCGCTGTTAGGATCCGCCAGATCATCGTGCGCCGCGAGCCAAATCGACGTACATGCTCCGGCGGAACTTCCAGAAGCTCCTATACGTTGCGGATCAATATTCCATTCTTTGGCTTGAGCTCGAATCGTCTGAATCGCTCGTGCGGCATCATGTAGGCAACCCTTCACCGGTGGTTCGATTTTTTGTTCCATGGCTTCTGCGATAAATCGATAATTGATTGCGGCGACAGAGATGCCTGCATCCAGATATGCGCGAATGACATTGTTTCCATAACCCGTTTTGTCTCCATTTACCCAGCCTCCGCCATGGATCAACACGACCACTGGAGTTGGAAGATCTGATTTAGCTTGCCAGAAATCGATCTTCTGTCGTGCGGATTCAGTTCCATACACATAATCCGCGACCGTTGGCGTGGGCCGAGCTGGTGGAGTCTTTGTCGCACTTCTGGGCTTTTCGTTTTGTGGTTTTTCTTGCTTTGCTTCTGCGGTTTTGGCGGCTAGCAATTCGATATCGTCAAACTCGTTCATGTCATCAAACGAACCGATTCCAATTCGTCCCGCGCCAAACGTTTTATCGACTACCGACATCTGGGGCGTATCGAGGTCATCAAAGAAGATGTCCACCTTACCACTTTCCAAATCGCGCGTTACCCGAACCGTGTGCCATTGATCATCCCAAGGAACTTCTTTCTTGTTGTCCGTCAGTGGTTTGCGAGGCTCTCCATTGACGATCATGATCTGCCCACTGGCAGGATCTGGTTTCGCGCCTAAATGGGCATAATAAAAATGTTCCGCATCTTGATAGCCCCAAAAAATGCAACAATCGCGATGTCCACCCGTATCCATGGTACTGCGAACTTTGAAAGTCAAACTAAAACTTCCCGCATTCACGTCGCGGATCAAAGCGATATTGTGAGGACTACGAACTTTGGGCTTATAATTGCTGGTTCGTTTGTTATTGCCGAACGTTTTATTGCCATCTCGATCAAAGATTTCCCAAGAAGCGTCATCGGTTGTTTCCCATCGAGCGATTCCGCTTTGGAAATCTTCTCGAAAAAGAACCCTTCCTGCATTGGTCGGTTCATCCCCACGTGTCCAGTTGATTTGAGACAAAGCCAGACATACAACGAGTGAAAATGCAAAACGCTGCATAGTAGAAACCCGAAATTAGAAAGCTTTCAGCACGCCACAATGGCCCGACCCAGATTGATTAGACTACCATTTTCGAATTGAAAAACCAATCAGGGAGACTCGCTGGAGCAAAACAGTTTCGATGGCGTGTCATGTTATAGAAAGCCTGGCAGTTGCTGGCTATTTTTTTCACGCGTTAGCGAGTGGTTGCGTAATTCGAGCAACACGTCTCTAAATGCAGTCTTCACATGGATTTCGGCGGACTCATGAGCATTCCGCATTTCGGGTTTCGGGAAAACCGAGTCTTGCTGAGATAGTGCGGAAAAGGCTTGGATAGCGGTGGCTCGATCGTAGTTTCCAAGAGCGCGAACAAGTTGCTGAGGTTGGCTTGGACAGCATTCAGCATCAGGCTGAATAAACAAAGTAACCCAACGGCGGCTGTTTTTATACAACAACGAAAGTGTGTTGAGTATGCAAATCGCATGCGACAAAAAGTGGCAGTGACTTTAGCGGGTGCAACGCCATAGATCATAGGTCGGAGTTTTTCCGTCGAGCGATGTCGTCATTGGCTACGCTTTGGACTGTAGCTACAGTTTCAGGATTAGAGCTTCTGATCGAAGTGGGTTTCAATATACTCGACTAGAGGTACGGGATTATCGAGACCATGAGGATGATGCCCGATATCTGGCTTATGAAATACTTTTATCGTGCCGCCAAGCTTCGGATAGCGTTCTTCGACAATGGCGGTGTTTTCAGAATAGGGTACAACATCATCTTTGTCGCCAACCACGTAAACTAAAGGTATCTTGGCTTTGGCTAAAACTTCAAGGGTATCTATCGGGTTACCTTGAAATTGTTTAGCGGCATCATCACTCTCTAGACCGTAAAGTTTTTTGCACAATTCCCAATCACCTTGGCTACCCTTTCCGTTTCCAAAACCTGCTGGCCAGCTTTTGAAATCGAGGACGGGGGCATCGCCGTAAATAAGGGCAACTCGGTCTGGGTACTCTGTCGCATATCGATGCGCGTAAAATCCACCGCGGCTAATACCTATTAAAATAGTTTTTTGGGAAAGGCCCAATTCTCGCAGCTGTTGGTGAAATCGATGAAGAGTTTTCACGGCTTCAGGGGAGCCAAACGAATTTCCAACATCCAGAAAAACATGATAAAAACCTCGTTCAAGCATCGCTGGTGCAGCGCAGCGTTCGGTGAATGCATCTGGGAACATCATGCACCATGTGAAAGCTCGATCGCTGCGTGGCACTTTAGGTTCCACGATCCACGCTTCACGACCTTCGAACATAAACGTATGCCGGCGAAAGTCATGCCACGAATCGGTTTTGCTCCCCTCCAGCGTAAGTTGTAGAAGTCCCACCGAACGGGATTCTTGGGAATAAACGCTGGGTGGAATTAGAAACATGGAAAGAGAGAACAGCACGCCCGCGATCGATTGAAACATAGTATTCCTGTGCTGGATTCCGAAAGTTTTTTGTCATCGACTTCAACGAAGGTGTACGAAATCGCTACTTGATTTGTCACTTCGAGGATTTCGAGAGGGAGTCGCGGATTTCTCTCAGCAGAACGATATCTTCTGGGGTGGGAGGGGCTTCTGCTGGTTTCTCGAGACGGCTCTTCACGGTATTCATCGCTTTCACGACCATAAACAGGGCAAAGGCGATAATCAGAAATTCAAACATCTGTTGCAAAAAAGGACCATATTTTAAAATATCGGGATCCGACAGGATCATTTTCGGCGTTCCATCGGCAAGAAGTTCCGGCTTTCCTTCTTTGGTCATTACCGGCAATTCTATACGACTGCCGCCGCTGATGTTGGAGTACTTAAGGGAGAGAGCATTGAAATTAACGCCGCTCTTGGCGGTGATCAGATTCAGGGGCGTCATGAAAATATTTTCTACTAAGGAAGAGACGATTTTGCTGAACGCTGCTCCGATGACCACACCAACCGCGAGGTCAATGACATTGCCGCGCATCGCGAAATCTTTAAATTCTTTGATAATACCCATGGCTTTCTCCCTACCTGTTTCCAGAAACATATCGAACGATGTTGGGCAAAGGTAATCGAAACCATTCGATGCATCTAGAGTTCGTTTTTAAGTCTGCACCAAAGGGCAGAGGTTTGCTGCAAGATCGGTTTGCCGTTAAGTTTAAACTTCGAGTTTCACATGATCTACAAGGATAGTGTCTTATCTCAGAGTATTTCCAAAGACCCCGAATAGAGCGACCAACGCCAAGGCGGTTAATCCCAAATCGGACTGATTCTTTGCTTGCAAATAAAAGCTGCCGCAAACGCCGTCGGCTGAGGGTGTTCGGATACATTTTAAATCAATTTCTTTTGCATGGGTGGCTTTTTCTGACATAGATAGGGGGCTTCTTAACGCTTGATCGCTGCCAAATAGCCACGATCTGCGACGGTATCCTGATAAGGGAAAACCTCGCAACCAAGTTCTTTCAGTACTTGGCCGTATTCAAAGGGAGCGTAGCATCTTCCTTGTGTGATATGCATCAGCATGGCGGAGTACTCTGCGACTGGAGGTGGGCCATCTTTGCGATCGCTGAGAAATGCCTCATGAATTAAAAGAACTCCGCCAGGGGGTAAGCTTTGTACGCCCTTGCGCAGCAATTTTTCGACTTCTGGCATACCCCAATCATGCAGTACATTCGAAAGCAATACAACATCGCATTCAGGCCAATCGCTCTCGAACATATCAGCAGATAAAACTTTCAAGCGATCATCCAAGCCGAAGTTTTTGATATTTTCTGCTGCGATCGCGTCGACTGGATTCTTCTCTAGTACGCAGCCTACCATTTGCGGGTTTCTCGCGAGCAGTGTCACTGCGTAAATTCCCGAACCACCCCCGACGTCTAAAAGCGATTTTTTGGAAGACAGCAAGGATACGGTCTTCTCCGCCAAATACTGCCCCAATACTTTTCCTCGGCAATTCATGATTTCAGTAAACGTTTTGGCAAACGCGGCTTGCTGCATCGCTTCGTGCCAATCATCGCCATCTCGTTTAGCGCCCCAGTTAGCGGGTTTTCCACTTCGAAGTACTTTTAAAAAACCATCGTAGGCTTCCGAGTTCCGATACGGTTCATAGTAAGCTCCCAAATACCAGGGCGAGTCGGTGGTCCAGTACTCGTGGGCAATGGTTGCGAGAACATTTCTGTCATCTTCTTGCAGTGTCAGGAACCCGCTGGCACGACACAAGGTCATCATGACATCGACTGGTCGCTGGGCAAAGCCGTAATGTCCGCAAACATCGGCCAGTGATACAGAGCCTTGCATTTTGATATAATCAAAGAGCCGCATTTCCAAGACCGCTACGGCGATCAATTCGGCAGCAAACTGTCGATCCCGAAAACGAAATATTTGTGTGGGATCCGAGAATGGCAACTCTGCCAATGTTCTAAGACTGGATGTTGACATCGATATGGCTCCTCGATAGTCGCGTACGCGGAATCAACTGGTTAGCATTCTGAAATGGAAAATAATTTTTCTTGTCCATTTTGAGCGCGCTGATCGATACAGGCAAAAACGCAAACAAGATGCTGGACTGTTGCTGATGAATTCTATTGATGCATTTTTAAAGTACCAAACGTTTGCAGTTGCCGGCGCGTCGCGGGACCGCTCGAAGTATGGGAACATCGTTTATCGCGCTTTGCAAAGGAGTGGTAGGCAGACATTTGCGATTAATCCCAACACCGATAGGGTGGAAGGCGATTTAGCTTATGCGAAAATCGGCGACACACCTCGATCTGTCCAAGCTTTATCGGTCGTCACATCTCCAGAGGTCAGCTTGCGAGTGGTACAAGATGCAATCCAAGCCGGGGTCAAGTCGATCTGGTTTCAGCCAGGAGCCGAAAACAACCAAGCTAGCCAGTTGGCCCGACAAGCTGGAATCGAAGTGATCGATGATGGTAGTTGTATCTTGGTCGTGTTAGCTCGTGGAGCTCATGGAGCTTGAGTGGCTTGAGTGGCTCAGGAGGCTTTCGGTTCTTTCTTCTGGAGGAAGGGGAGGGGGCGCAGTTCGAGTTTCTTGATGCTCTGGAGGTATTCGAGCACAGCGGCCGATTCCTCGCCCCCCGCTTGAGCATGCATATGCAAGGAGAAACCATGGGGGCCCTTGGCATCGATCAAGTTCGGCTGGAGCGTTAAGAACGATTGGATGGCTTCTAATTGTCCCATCATCGCAGCGCAAAAAATATCGATTCGCGCTCCCTTTTCGAGCAAAAATTGCGCGATATCGCGGCGGCCCATGTGGGAGGCTCCGCCGAGGGCGGTTTCAAAATCACCACCACCCCAATCGACAGCGCCATTCAGTAGTCCCGGTTCGCGTTCCAAAAGTTTTTTCACCATGTCCAAGTCCGAATGCGCAAAAATCACGAAGTCTTGAAGCAGGGTTCGATTTAATTGCTCTTTTTTCCAAGAGGGTTTGAAGCCTGGTGGCTCGTAGTCTCGTTCGAAAGATGCTTCACGAGGACCGGTGGGTGCTGGTTGGGCAGGTGGTGGGTCTTGGGCGAACAGAGCCCCTGAGGCAGCTAGGGAGCAGACGCTCGAAGCTACGAATACGCGTCGGCTCAAGTCATTCTTATTCATAAGTAGTTGTCCTGTATAGTAACTGCAAAGTTAATGCGAGACGTCTCCTGAATCGCACAGAGGATTATTTTATCTCTCTGGAGGAGGAGTGATCGTGGATGATGACCCATTGCCCGTCGATTCGTTTCCAGACTAAAGAAAAATTGCCCTCGGCAGGTTTATCACCTGCGATTTTCCAATCGCCAAGCATAATGGCCACTTCCTCTCCAATCGGCTCAACCTCCAAATTGGAAAAGGTGAGCATACCCATCGTCGCTTTATCTGGATAACTCTGTTTGTATTTTTGACGGGTTTTTTCCCAGCCTCTTCTCGTTTCTCCGCGGGAGGAGAATGTAAGTTTTTCGCTTTTCCAATAAGCTTCCATAAATCCATCGATGTTGCCATCGTTCCAAGCGACTTGCTGTTTGTGGACGATATCCTTCAGGTTATCGGCCAGAGACTTCTCCTCCCCCCAACCAGTCGCTGCCTGAGAACCGAAAGCGCAATACGCGGCTAAAAGTACGAGCCAATATCCAACTGGTTTCATGATGGCCACCAATAAGTGATCCAGGGAGATTTGAATATCCTATAGCATTACCTCGAAAACTAATTTAACCTATTGGCATCCTCTTCACCACGCGTCGAGACATTCCGTGCTCGATTATTGCCCTCGATAGCTTGATAAGCTCGGGGGTTTACCTGTTAAATGATTCGGTAGGGACACTATGGTCGCAGAGTCTGTTTTGGCGTTAAATGAAGAGACGTTGTTTGAAGAGTGGAACTGGATCCTTGATTGTTTCAGGGATGTGCTGTTGGAATCTGGGGATAAAGAGTTAGCGGAGACTCTGCCGATTCCGGGGGAAACCACTTTTCGATCGGACCAATTGGTCAGTTCGGTGCATTTGACGCAAGCTTTCTCGATTGCGTTTCAGTTACTAGGGATGGCCGAGCAAAATTCTGCGGATCTTTTTCGCCGCACGTTGGAGAAAAAGTCTGGAGTCGACGCGTTGCCTGCGCTGTGGGGCGATTCTTTGCGACAGCTCAAAGAAGAGGGATATACGTCGCAGCAAATAGCACACATGCTGCCTCACATTCAGGTCGAGTTGGTTTTAACCGCTCATCCGACCGAGGCGAAACGGGCTACCGTATTGGCCCACCATCGCCGTTTATACGAACGATTTCAAACGCACCAAAATTTGAAAGTGATTGGAGCGACTCCGGGTGACTCACAGCAGGAGGAAAATGATTTCGCCGTGCGGGCTTTGCTAGGGATTTTGTGGCGCACCGGCGAAATCTATCTCGACAAACCCGATATTCAATCCGAACGCCGCAACGTGCTGGACTATCTTACGCATGTATTTCCAGCGGTGTTGAGGCCACTGGATCAACGTTTGCGCCGTGCGTGGACTGAGGTGGGGCTGGATCCTGCCGTTTTTTCCAATCCGCTCATTTTTCCGAAACTAACCTTCGGTACTTGGGTGGGTGGGGACCGAGATGGGCATCCGCTGGTCACGGCCGCAGTGACTCGACAAAGCTTGCTCGAATTGCGTCGCAGCGCGGTCGGTTTAGTGCAGCGGCATCTGATGCAACTCGCTCGATTGATGAGTCAATCGGCCTATTGGCAACGGCCCGATCCTGACTTCTTGCAGAATCTGGCGTCTATCAGTGATCAATTGGGACCCACTGGAAAAAAAGCGATCGAACGAAATCCGAATGAGCCCTGGCGACAATTTATCAACACCATGCTGGCTCGCCTTCCGCGTATCGATCCCAATCAGGAATCCATATCGATCGAACCTGCTCCCACGTATCAAACTTCTGTCGAATTACTTAACGATTTGCACAAGTTGTATGTAAGCCTCATATCGTGCGGACAAAAACGCGCGGCCGAGTATGCCGTGCAGCCTTTGATGAGAATCGTGCAAACGTTTGGGTTCCATCTTGCCGTTTTGGATGTGCGGCAAAACAGTGCGTTTCATGATAGAGCCGTGGAGCAATTGCTGAAGGCCGCTGGTTTTTCCAAATTCAATTTTTCACAGTGGACCGAGCAAGAGCGACTCGAGTTGCTTCAGCAAGAGCTTGCTTCGACGAGACCTTTTGCACGCCCGGATATCAGTTTGGGAACGGAGGCGGATGCGGTGCTATCGGCGCTGCGAGTTCTGAAGGAATATCGACAAGCTTATGGACTGGATGGCTTGGGAGCGCTCATTGTCAGTATGACGCGCAGTGTGTCGGACCTGCTGGTCGTTTATTTGTTAGCTAGGGAGGTTGGGTTACTGGAAGAGTCACCCGATGGGTTGGTCTGTCAACTGCCGGTGGTTCCACTTTTTGAAACGGTGGACGATCTTCAGCATAGCCCTGCCATTTATGCGGAATTTCTCAAGCATCCCATTACCAGTCGAAGTTTGAGATCGATTCAATCGCGTACGAAATCGGATTTACCCGTTGGTCAAATCATGATCGGCTACAGCGATAGCAATAAAGATGGCGGGATACTCGCCAGCTTGGTCAATTTGCGATATGCGCAAAGTCAATTGACCGAGGTGGGGCAAAAAGAAGGCGTGCGGGTGCGTTTCTTTCATGGGCGTGGGGGCACGATCAGTCGCGGGGCTGGGCCGACGCATCGATTTATCAAAGCTTTTCCCGATGATACGCTTGGTGGAGATCTGCGATTAACCGAACAAGGTGAGACGATACCTCAAAAATATGCGCACCAAGCGACCGCTATTTATAATCTCGAGCTCTTTCTAGCTGGTGTAACTCGCAAAACGTTACTCGATCGAAAATATGATGCGAGCGAACATCCGCTTGAAAAAACATTGACACAGTTAGCCGACTGGGCTCGCGAGAGCTACACCAGCCTATTGAACACAGAGGGCTTTGTCCCATTTTTTCGTCAAGCGACTCCAATCGATGCGATTGAGCAAAGTCGCATCGGTTCAAGACCTGCGCGACGTACCGGTCAGCATACGCTCGCCGATCTGCGAGCGATTCCTTGGGTATTCAGTTGGGGGCAAGCGAGGTTTTTCTTATCTGGATGGTATGGCGTTGGCAGTGCGCTAGACAGGCTCAAATCGCAGGATGTGGGAATGTTGAGGGAACTAGGTAGCACTATGACCCATTGGGCTCCGCTCCACTATTTGATCTCCAATGTGGCAACCAGTTTAGCCGCGACGGATCTTGATATCATGCAAACTTACGCGGCAATGGTGGAAGATGAGTCGTTGCGAAACCGATTTATGAGTCGCATATCAGCCGAACTAGCGTTGACGAGAGTTCACATCGAAGATATCTACGGTGGTCCACTCAACGAGAAACGTCCCAACGTGCAGCGCATGATCAACCTCAGATCGGAAGGCCTGAAGGTTTTACACCAACAGCAGATTAACTTATTGCGGCTGTGGCGCAGCTATCATCGGATGCAACAACCGCAGAATGCGGAAGCGCTTATTCCACAATTGCTTCTCAGCGTTAATGCGATTGCATCAGGACTTGGGACTACCGGTTAAATTATTTCGATGCATGGAGAGCTTCTATTTGCTGATTCAATTCTGCAACCTGTCGATCGGCTTGCTCGATCGGAAGTCCGGCCGGGATGCCTGGGCGAACGTGTTTGGTTGCAGTGAGCCACGCTAACTTCTGAATCGTTTGTTTTTTGCTGACCAGGTCGAGCAATGCTTTCCCGTTTTCCAATTTTTGCACGGCAGATAAATCCATTCCCCAGTATGCGGCGAGAGGTTCGGCAACGACCAGTTGACCTTCCATATTGGGATGCACACCATCTCCTGCAAAGGTAAATGCTGGATTTATTTCTCGTCCTTTTAGAACGGCTGATTTCATCGCGTCATGCACATCGAGCACTACCCAGCCCTGTTTTTGCTTGGAAAGCAACCATTTGGAATATTCCGTCAGCACGTCATCGTATCCCTCGAAAGGTTGTCGATATTCATCTCTACCTGCTGGCAACAGTCGATCTTTGATGGGAAGTGCATCGAAGAAGGCTGGCGTGAGATGAATAATTTTTGCTCCGCTCTTTTCTACCGCGATATGCAAACGCTCCATTCCATCCTTAAATTTTTCAAACCGGTCTTCACCAAGTGGATAGTAAATTCCATCGTTCATGCCATAACAGGCGATGACAAGATCTGGCTTCGTTTGGGCAAGGATTCTGTTTAGGCGTTCATGTAAGTCTGGTCGAGGAAAGGCGCCTCCAGCATGCCCCGGCTCGGAAAGACCGGAAACGGTTTCGCTTGGCAAGCCAAGGTTCAGAAATTCTAGTTGGGCTTTGGGATCCTTAAGTCGCAACCCTGCTTCCAGCACAGCGACGTAACCCCCGGCATGAGTAATGCTATCTCCCAAAAATAGCACGCGTTTTCCATTGGGAGAAATAGGCTCTTGTGCTGTTGCCAAACCAACAAAGAGCGTCAAGCTGAGGAGCGACAAAAGTTGTAAAGCGATTTTCATAAAAGACCTGCACAAGGATGAGGTTTGGAGGGAATGTTAAAAGCGGACAAGACTTGCTAAGAATTTTCGTTCATGGCGGGATAAGTTTCAAGACAATAAGCATTCGCATAATTGGCGATGGAGATCTGGAGTAGCTGCGATGGCCAGATGTGGATTCCAGATATCAAATGGTTTGCCGTCGGAACCGGTCAGCAAAGCGCCCGCTTCCAGTGCGATGAGTGCTCCTGCGGCGATATCCCACGGTTTGACCGCGAGTGCCCAGTACGCGTCGAGTCTTCCCGCTGCGACGTAGCACAAATTCAGGGCGGCCGAACCGAGTCGGCGAATCGCTTGACAGCGAATCAGAACTTCAATGAATTGCTGGATCTCGGGAGCATCGCGAGTGACGCTCGAAGCAAAACTGCAAGCGATCAAAGCTGATTCGATATCGATGCAGCCGCTGTGTTGAATACGTTCACCGTTGAGCCACGCTCCTTCGCCTAAGCTGGCTTCGTAGAGTTCGTTGGACGTTGGATCAAATACGATACCCGCCAGCAGTTTGCCATCGATGGCAGCGCCGATGGAGACGGAAAAATTTTGCAAGCGGTGCACATAATTCGCGGTTCCATCGAGCGGGTCGACGATCCAGCATAGCTGACCCGGCTCCGGTCGGACAGTATTGTAGCCATCTTCTTCTCCGACAAAAACTGAGTCGGGGAAGCGAGCGGTTAAGATATCGGCGATAGCGCGTTGCGAAGCGACATCGGCATCGGTAACGAGGTCCTTCGGCGCCTTGAGTTTAGTTTTGAATGCATCGCGGAACGACATCAAAATTTGGCCACCCACACGGGCTGCCTCCGCTGCTGTGGGGCGTAACTGATTCGTGGACAAGTTATTCATCCTGCGGGATAAGGCAATGTTTAAAATTTAGCCTGCTATGACCGGTCGACACCCTGTCACGCTTTCGCATATCATACTCGGATTGACTGCAGATGCATGCCCCCTCGAAGATGCATGCTTCCTTAATAATGTCGGAGCCCAAGGCAATGTGGCATATTCATGGGACAGAAGCTTCATTGATTCATGGCAAATGGCGAGCCCACTATGGGACTTCCCATCCGGAATTAGGCCTCTCGATCTTCCATGATGAGTTGCTCGAGCGACGTGTTGTTGTGAGTTTGATCGAGCCGACGGCGGGGAGTCCGCGTCATGCCAGCGACGCTTATGTGCGACAAAATGATTTGATTTCGGAATTCGCGCAAACCCGCCATGATCAATTTAGCTTTCAAACCTATTTTCGGATTTTACCCGAAAGTACGGATGACCTCTTGGGGCTGGAAGTTTGGCTCAGTGTGCAGACGACGCTGCTTGATTCCTGTCCCTCCATGGAACTTATGAGTATTGTTCCCAATGGTCGATGGCGATGGCAGAGTTTAGGTTCTGCGGATGCGGATGCGATTTGGCAGGTGAGTCATAAAGAGAATCGAGCAGTCTCGACGAGCTTGTTGGCCATGATTCATCCCTTGGATGCGTCGCAGACGATTCGGATTGAAGATGACACGATTGCTGAAGATTCTTTATCGCTGCGAATCTTTTCGCACTTTATGGAGAAAGGGGTGATCCGTCGGGCTCGCATGCGATTTTACTTGTCGATCAAGCAAGCTTTTGACGCGGAGATAATAAGTCAATTGTTCGCAGACTTTCATCAGAGCGAGTTGCCATTAACCACTTGATACTTCGCATGCGCGACAGCTCGCTGGACGACCAGTCGAATGCAGCAATGGTTATTTTTGTATAGGTTCGATCGAGAGGCCTCCCGAGGCGCGCAATTGCAACATGTAGGACATATTTGGGCGGATTTTTACAGAAACCGCCTCTCCATTGGCGGCTCGAATCCCCATGGATTCCGCTTTTGCTTTGTCATTTGCGAAATCCCAGAACTTTGACCAGATTTCCTTTTCGAATTCTGAGAGTTCGCCACCTCTTGAATAGGCTTGTGGCCTCATTCCGATCTCGTCTAGCGAAAATCCATCGTTCGGTTTTTGTTGATCGCTAAAGATGCGACGAAACAAACAGAGCGAAGTTCCCTTATCGATATCGGCTGCTTCAATAAATTTGTCATCAAATCGCACAATCCAGTTGTCGACGTAAATCAGATCGCTATTGAATTCGAACTCTTTTCCTGCGGATAGATCATCGCCTGAGGGAGAGAGTTCGGTGAAGCGAATCTTGGCGATGGGTGGTCGTCCCTCGGCGCCGGGGAGAAGCGATAAGACATCGAGTCGAGCCAAACGGGTGTCAACTTTGAGGAGCTGCAAGCGAGCCTGAAGTTTTTCAATTTCTTTGCGTTTTGCCTCGACATCTAATTTCAGGGAATCATTTTCGGCTTGTGAAATGCTCAGTGCCTTGGACGCTTGCCCTAATTTATCTTGAAGTCCAACCAGCTCGCGCTCGATCGATTCCGCCTTTCGCTGCTCTTCCGAAATTTTCATGTAGCCCCAATAGCTACCGCCACCAACAATTCCCAGTAAAACTAAAGCCAGCAAAGTACGAACAGTACTATTGATAACTTTCACTGATTCAATCGTGGATCCCATGCTTTTGTTCGCTCCGAAAGCTAGCGAAGATGATACCTGGACTGGCTGAATTGTCACGTACCGGTAACTGAAAAGCTACCCCTCTCTGCATCTCTTCGCAGCCATTGTAGCTCGAAACTGGAGTAGGCAGAAGTTCTGCGATGTGCCTAAAATGTGGAGAAGGGAGTCGTGAAACATGAGTCATGACCATTCAGTGCAGCGCGGGGCAAACTTCCCGGTTGGCTCACTGTATCGAATGGCTATCAATGAGGCTATATGGAAAGGGAAGGATCGTGAATACGGCTCAGTTTTCCGTGGTTCCGGAGCGTCGTTTTGCGCAGTTCTGCTCCCTGGCTGCGGTGGTGCTTGGAGTTTGCCTCGGGGGATTGGCGTTTCGTTTTGACGCAACGTTGACCGATGCGATTCGCAGTCGAGAACTATCCGGCGATGTGGAAAAAGCGGTATTGTTGAGCGAAGCTTTTGCTCACGGTTCCGGAGTGATTGTCGTATTGCTGGCTTTATACTTATGTGGTGTTTCGCGAGGAAAATTGAAGCAGATTTTATTGCTGACAGCATGTGCGGGAGTTAGTGCCAATTTATTGAAAAGTGTTTTCACGCGTGTGCGCCCGTATGCTCGAGAAGCTTTTTCTGTGGTTGAAAATTCAAATGCTTTTCAGGAAATGGGTAGCGGGTCCTTTTGGGATGCCAGTGTTCGATCCTTTCCATCGGGGCATGCTGCGACTGCGGTTGCCTTTGCTATTTCGCTCTCGTACGCATTCCCTAAAGCGAGATGGCTCTTTATCGCACTCGCGGTTCTGGCCTGTTATCAAAGGGTTTACGCCGGGGCTCATTATCCGAGCGATGTGCTGTGGGGTGGCGTGGTTGCTGGAGTTTGGGGCCTCTTCTTCTTAAGGTCCAAGTGGTATACAAAGTTAGCAGACCCTCGTTTAGCAGGCCCTAGTTTAGCAGGCCCTAGTTTAGCAGGCCCACGCTCAGCAGGCCCAAGTGGTTTGTCGCTTCCTGATCCCGAGCAAGAATAGCCCATGATCTTAGTATGTCCGACGTGCAGAAATCGCTTTGAAGTTTCCGAGAAAAATAAAGCGTTGCCGTTCTGTTGCGAGCGTTGCCGTTTGGTTGATTTAAACGGATGGTTTAGCGAAGAGAGATCGTTGCCCCATGTCCCTGATCCCGAGGATGATGAATCCATCCCCGAAGAAGAATGACTGAGTGCAGAAGAATGACTGAGTGCAGAAGAATGATTGAGTGCAGAAGAATGATTGAGTGCGATACAACAAGATAGGTAGGCGGTAATGGGCGTCGATACTCTTCGTCCCTACTTAGTCGGCGGTTTCATGCTGTTCATTGTTGTGTCATTTTACTTTGTGGTAGGGCAAAAACGCTAAACCAAAAAATGCACATCAGCGGCGAAATAAGGCGTTTTGAAATGTAACGTCTCTCGTCGCCGCGAGGTGATCGCAAACGGTGCGCCGGTAAAGCGGATGAACTATTGGTCAATCGTTGCTTCGCAGACTGATTTAGGTTTGCATTCGCCCGATGCTTGTGCGAGCACTTCTTGAGCCAAGTTGCGATAGTCATCTGCGCCATTGGATGACGGAGCATATTGGAAAATGGATTGCCCAAAACTGGGCGCTTCAGCTAGGCGGATGTTGCGGCGAATTCGTGTTTGAAAGAACTGCGCTGTGGACCAAACCTTGGATGATGAGGCTTCTTGATACAGGAATTCTTCGACGTCGCGGCTCACTTCAGCCGCCAAGCGTGTGGCCGACTCGTACATACACAACACGACACCCGAGAGATGCAGTGTCGGATTCAGTCGCTTGGATACAATTTCAATAGTTCTCAAAAGTTTGCTCAATCCATGTAGAGCGAGGAAGTGCGGTTGCAAAGGGAGGAATACTTCTTGTACGGCTGTTAGTGCATTGAGCGTTAATACGCCGAGCGAAGGGGGGCAATCGAGGATAAGGTAATCAAATTTTTCATCATCGACTTCGAGTTTGTCGCGGAGGATAACCTCCCGTCCAACTTCGCCCGCAAGTTCCATTTCCGCAGCGGCGAGATCGATATTCGCTGGAACTACATAGAGATTGCTATCAGCCATTTTGCGAACATCTTGCACGTAGCAATCACCGCACAGGATATCGTAGACCGATTTCTCGGGAGATGGTGCTGATATACCGAGATGCAAAGAAGCGTGAGCCTGCGGGTCGAGGTCGATAACGCAAACCTTTTGGCCGGCAGCGGCCAGTGCAGCAGCCAGATTGACGGCAGTGGTTGTTTTTCCGACGCCACCTTTTTGATTGATAATCGCTATCGAACGCATATTGTTGCTTCCTCCCTAAAGCACTCGTCTTTTCCAAACTCTTGCAGGTTCAAGAGAGCAGCCAACTCAAGTCGCCGCATTACAGACAATGTAAGGATAGGGAAGTTGATGGTTGAAGACTAGTCCGGATTGTGGGGTTGAAAGCAAGGCCGAGCCGAAAATGCGGAAAACCGCGAAAACCGAGGCTAACGTCGTTGGTTGATGGTTTTCGGATTGGCTCTAGTTGGAAGTTCGGATGCGGTTGGCTTGCCAATCTTGTGAGGTTAGATCGACGGTAAGGATGCGGCAGTCGCGAGGTGCGATGGTTGGAAAAGCGGCATCAACCAGTCCTGATTCAGCCGCTTGGCTTGCAGAAAGGTCGCCCGGAGGCGTAGTCGATTTCAGCAGAAATAATTCCGTTGCCTTCAGGCGTTGGGCCAAATATGCAGCGATCGAATCGGTCGTTGTATCCCAGGTATATGGCAATGCGTTAATGCAACGCGTGTATATAGAAGCTATGTGTACAACAATATTACGTGGTGAATTGGGGTCAAAATCGGTAAGGAAATGCTGCAAGCGTTCAACTGCGTCGGAATGGTCCCCATCGAGTGGCGGACGCGAATCGGCTGGGAAGATTTCCCATTGTGGCCAGAGTTCCTGTGCAATCTCGAAGGTTGCGTCGAGCAGTCGGACGCATCGCCAGTGCATGGCGGTCGGATCGAGATGCCACAGGGCGTCGAGTTGCCGCATAGCTTCTACGCATTCACCTCCGCCGAAAATGAGGAGATTGGTTGACGGTGACAGCGTGTTTAACCATCGCGGCAGGGTGGCTTGCAGTCCTGGCCAAGTGAGCAAACTCCCGCCAACTTTTATGACGCGTAACATGGAAGTTCCGTGAGCATTCATTTTGAAGGTTGCTGAAATTCGCCGAGTCGGTGCTGAATGTGGTTGATGATGATCTCAGAAATTGCTTGAGCCAGAGCGATATCGGCCCCCAGGGGTTGCGTGATTCGCCACTGGCGATGTGGAGATTTTGCCTGGTATTCCTGAACCATACTGAAAGCTTGTTGCCAAAGTAGACCGTCGAAAAGTAGGTGGGGTTGCACCACAATCAATTTTTCTTGGCGACGCCGAAAAATATAATCGAAAAGCGTTGTGGGGTCGGGCTTGGCGACCGCAAAAAAAGAGGTTCCTGCATAGGCGACACGGTCTGCTTGTTTGCGGAACAGGGTAAGGTGTCTCATCGCGCGAGTGGCGGTGAGGTCGCTGCTCCCTCGCCCCAGCATCAGAAGTGCGCGGTCCTGCGGAGGAAGCGATTGATCTTGCGGAGTTAGGGCTTCTCGAAACCGCATCGAGGCGAGTTGGAGCAGGGCGGGGGCGTGCTGTAGCGGTTCGGTTTGTCCAACATTTTGGGCGGAGTGCTGTTGGCAGGCGGTTTGAACTGCTTCGGGGATATCTTCTTTGGCGTGTCCCGCCGAGAATAGCAGCAGCGGCACGGTTAAGATTTGGTCCGCT